>Ga0255055_10000347_pt1 | contig 35999 bp, 30 predicted proteins | sample JV7_2_27_MG_FD_188633 | JGI IMG/M metagenome (GOLD analysis project Ga0255055, IMG submission 188633) | Seawater microbial communities from Jervis Inlet, British Columbia, Canada - JV7_2_27 | ecosystem: Environmental > Aquatic > Marine > Inlet | place: Canada: British Columbia | collected... | reverse complement strand
TCTTTTGGGAAAGGAAGATTGATAGAGCCGACTCAGTCGATTTGCTGAAGGGTTTGATTCCCAGAGTTTCCAGGACCGCAGCCGCATTTTTCACCAATGGGTGGTTATATTTCAAACGGGAAGCTCGCAAATTACTGATTGTTTTCAGGTTCAAATCAACTTCATTTTCATGGCTGATTCCCTCGACGATGTCGCTGATATCCCCATAATTTTTTTTGACCATTTTATATGAATCACTTCGTATTTCAAATCCCAACGCGGCCTCGTTGGCAATTTTGCCGTGATTGGCGCCCCCTCTGATTTTTCCAATAACAATTCGGGAGCGGGGCCTCTGGGAAGTCTTAAGATTCATTATCTCGTTAATCACTTCATTCAGGACGATGATCGCATTTGGCAGGTAATCATGCAAGCTGCCCCTGTCGCCGGGAATGTTGCACTGAATTTCACCCCGGATCATGCCGTCTGAGAAATAATTAAGCCGGCCGAGTTCCACGCCTTCGACACAAATGCCGCCTCTAATGGGGGTAGGCCAGGTTTTTAAAAGGTGCCGGACGCCCCTCAGATTTCCCTTGCCGATGGATTGAATGGTGCCGGCCAGTACGATGTCCGATTCAAATTGGAGATCCAATTTTTTAAATATTGCCGGCAGGGACGTGATTACGCCCACGCCGAGAGAATTGTCCAGAATTCCGGCACCGGTGATGGTATTTTCTTTGATGGTATAATTTGTCGGCTGATTTTTTTCATAAAATGTATCCAGATGGGCATGGACAAAAATAGGCGGCTTGTTGGGGTCGGTACCCCGGACGATACCCATCGGGTTCCGATACCCATCGGTGGTGACTTCGTCGACCTGGAATTCGGCCAGTCGTTCCATGAACAGCTTGCTGCGCTTTTTTTCTTTAAATGTCGGCGCAGTTGTCTGACCGATCAATACGATGTTGGTTATAATGATCTCCTTGAAAGATTTTATCTCATCGACCATGTCGGGCAATTTTTCGAGAAACTTATCCATGCCGCACCTTCTGCGGTTATTATTACCTAAATCGAGTGTTTCAAATCGCTCAACTTAGGTATTGATGAATGAACTCTGGAGGAAATCAGTAACAGGCGATATTTCTGAAATTCGCCAAAACATTATAAATTACACTAAAATTGGATATAAGGTCAACCTCTCGAAGAAATTAGTTGTTTTTAACCCATAATGAAATATAAATATTTTTAGGTGATCACCCGCTAGGCCATGGGCAGACATTTTTTGCATACCAAACAAAGGAGGCAGAAATGGCGAATCGTGAATACTATGATGTCATCATTATCGGAGGCGGTCCTGCCGGCCTTTCAGCCGCCATCTATGCGTTAAGAGCCTCGATGCGTACGGTTCTGATTGAAAAGGCGTCTGCAGGAGGCCAGATAACGCTGACCGATGAAGTTGAAAATTACCCCGGCTTCAAAAACATAAACGGTTATGATCTGTCCGAAAAATTTCTTGACCATGCGAAATCTTACAACCTGGAAGTCCTTTCCCGGGAAGCCACAGTTCTGGAACCGGGCCTTGATTGGCACACCGTGCAGCTCGATGGCGACGAACGGCTGAAATCCCATGCCGTCATCCTGGCCTCCGGGGGGCTGCCCCGCAAGCTTAATATCCCGGGCGAGGATGAATTCTATGGCAAAGGCGTCTCCTATTGCGCGGTTTGTGATGGCTTCTTTTTTAGAAATAAAATCGTCGTAGTCGTTGGCGGTGGTGATACAGCGGTAGAGGAAGCCCTGTATCTTTCCAAACTAGCTCAAAAAGTATATCTGGTTCATCGCCGGGATGCCCTGCGAGCCAGCATGATTCTGCAGCAACGCCTAAGGGCCGACAAAAAAATTGAAACCCTTTGGGACACCATCGTTACCGCCATCAAGTCGCACTTGGGAGAGGTCGGCGCCGTTGATTTGCAGAACACCCAGACCGAAGAAACCCGGGAACTGGCCACTGACGGGATCTTTATCGGTATTGGCTTCGACCCAAACAATCAACTGGTTCCCGCGGGCACCAAAGTTAATTCCGACGGGTATGTGTGCACCGATGAGAAGTGTGAAACCAATCTTTCCGGCCTGTTCGCGATCGGAGATCTAAGGGAGAAATACGGACGGCAAATTGTGCTTTCGGCTGCAGACGGCTGCACCGCGGCATTGGCTGCGGCTTATTACGTCGAGGTCAAACGTGCTGCCGAGAATTTATAACCAGCGTTTGGGATATGAAACGGGTGTCGTAAGGCAAAAAGATCGGTTTTTAGCAGTGATTTGTTGGAGGTGTCAGCACCCTGAAAGATCAAAGTGTTCCCAGAAACTGTTTAGCCTGATACTCAAATTCCCTGGTCTCAACATCTACCAGTTTGTGTTTTTCTTCATCATAAATGGAGATGGACACATAGCCTCCCCCACCTTCGAATGATATACAGCATGGATTCCGTTTTTTTTCTTCTAATCCCTCACCGCCTTTACCGAAAAACTTCGATGCCCGATCTAAAACTTTTTCAGGAGCTAACCCTGTTAGTTTGGATATCTTTAACATCGTTATTATCTTCTTTAGATTATCTATTGCAAGTTGTGATTACAATCGAATATCACAAGTTTTTTCAGAATTGATATATACGGAGTTGTTGGAGAAATCAGGTATTGGAATTGCTAAGAACCATTTGCCACATAGCAGGTATTCGCACGATCATGCTTTGTAATTTGCTTATGGCGTCTGCAATTTAAAGAACCGCAATTTCTTGCAGATACTTAGCTGTTATTAATACTTATTTTCTATTATTAGCCAACGACCGTTTTCCTTCTGCATTATTAATACTTCTTGAGTTTTTCCAGTAATGATAGGTGGATAGGTTGAATAAAATTGAACCGTGGCCTTATTGGCAGAAACAATTATGTCTGGATAGCCAACTATTTTCATTGATGGATATTTTCTAAATCTTTTTGGCAAAACATATTTATATTCCATTTTGGATACGATTCTTCTCATTCCAGTCATTATCTTTGCGTCATCATGCCACAGCTCCAGAAATTGGTCTACATCATGTTCGTTCCAGGCGTCCTGATAATGTTGAAGAAATTGTTGTATTTCTGTTTTATCTAAGTCTTGTGCCTCATTTTTTTGAGTTGCAGCACATACAATAGTCAAGATCAAAACGTTACAAATAACGACGAAACATCGAAACATAGAGACCTCTTCTTCGAAATCATTTTGTTGGAATGAAATAAGGATCTTCAAATTTTTTTGATAACCAGCATTGTCTCCTTGGTTAAAACAAGATCTATTCCTTTTAACAGGTATCCAAAGTTTGTGGGCTGATTCGCCGCAAGTATCAAAAAGAATATTTAATAGTAGTCACCTATCAATTGGAACCCGGCCCAATGATAAGGATGGCGATACTTTCTGCTTTGAATCATGGCTATCTGTGCTTGCTGCAAGGATTTTAGCTTATCCATTTCTTTGAGGTTTTTATAGAAATGGTTCATGAAAATACTTGTGGATTCATCGTTTACATTCCATATCGTTCCGAGGATGGAAGGGGTTCCAGCGAAGATAAAAGCGCGCGCCAAGCCTACCACATCATCCCCTTTTGTGAGCTTGCCTATGGCCGTTTGGCAGGCACTTAGAGTAACAAGATAGGCATCTAGGTTTAGGCCAAAGATTTCTCTCGTCTCTAACCGCCCATCATCTCCATTACCACCAGAAAGACGAAGGCAGGAAAGTAGGGGTGTATTGGAATTAAACTCTCCATGTGATGCCACATGCAAAATGTCATATGCGCCGGCTTGTTGTTTAAAATTAGCTTCTGAAGCATCCTTTCCGATCAGAACCTTGGTAGCTGGATAAATGGCCTTTATGGCCTGCACCTCTTTTTCTGCAAAGGGAAGTTGCATTTGAGCTGTGTTTAATTCCGGATTGCCAAGAGCCAGTAGACTTACGGATTTTTCCTTTCTTTTGGCCAGTACATACTTTAGCGCCGTAGCGCTGGGGATGTATCCAATCTGGAAGTTTTCTATCAGATAATTGGAGTTATACGTAAGAGTTTGAAACGGCAAATAGTGCAAAATTCCATGGGGGACAATATAGACTTTATGTGTTTTTATGTGATCAAAAACCCCGTCCAGCAAAACGGATTGCAGTGCTTCATTAACTTCTCCAAATCGGATTTTCCTGCCGGATAAACTCTGTTCATTTTTTTTGACAATTTTAATACTGCGTATATCTTTACCCTCAAAAATAAAATTGCGATATGCTTTTGTTAGATCTTCAAGATCTGAGCTTTGAATATCTTTTTTAATAAAATAATGCCGCTTGTTATCGAGAACCCAGATATAAAGATGATTCGGGTTATAATAATACTCAATAAGGGTTAGGTCATCGGGGATAAGCTCAATGATTTCTTGCATCGTTAATGTACCAACAGTACTGAGTGAAGCAAAATGTTCATCTTGTGTGGCTTTGGTCTGGTAAAAGTGGTTGAGCGCACTTCTGGCACCTTCCATTTTTATCTTTGTTTCTTCGTTGGCACCCCTTTCTTTAAACATTTTTTGTTCATTATCCAGTATGTTCTGAAGATCGATAAGCCTTCCCCTAAGATGTTTTTCCTCTGCCGATAGTTCCTGGAGTTGAGCGTTTTTAAGATAAAACAAATACTTGGATTTTGAAATCAGATCAACAAAAGCTCTTGCTTTGGCTTTTTCAGCATAATTGAATGCTTTTGTACTATCACCCATTTTCTCAAAGGAGGCGATAATTTTTTGGTAAGGTACCTGTTTATCATTCATAAAAGTAACTTTGAAGCCATGATAGTTCAGCTTTGTACGTGCGAATTCGATTTCTTCTATGGATTTCGCAAATTGATAAATCGCCTCTTCAAGTTTGCTTTCTGCAAGTTCGATATTTCCTATCAGCAGGTGGGATCTCCATTTAAATTCATGGGTAGGCTCAATCACTTCATTAATCCCGGCAATGGCCTCCTTGTATTTTCCTTCTAAAAATTGGACATTCGACAGATACAGTTTCGTCATGGCAATGAGGTCTTTATAAATTGCAGGGTGTTTATTTAAATCAAGGAATGCCTTTTGGTAATAGGTTGCCGCCTCCCGATAATTCTTTCTGTGCATGTATATGTGGCCTAATATCCGGTTTCCGAGCGATCGAGCTATGGGCGCTCCATATCCTATAAGTGCCTTTTGGGCATAGTCCTCCGCCAGATCATATTTTTCCAGGTGATAATAATTAAGCGCCATGTAAGCATAAACATGCAATTTGAGAAAGTCCAAGCCTTCGGTTTCCCCCCAAGAGAGCACTCTTAATTTTTTTATATTAATTTGTTCTAGGCTTTTTATTGCTTTGAAGCACTCTTCTAATGCCAGGTTGTAATCACCGACATAATAATAGGCAAGTCCGAGTTTTGTTTTAAGATATGGCCAAAGCGGAGTAAGGGTTTCTTCCGTTTCGTATTCGATCGCCTTTTTCTGATATAAAAGATTTTTGGTGTAATCTCCATTCCAGCGGTAATAATCACCGATTTTAGAATAGATGTAGCTCAATTTTTTCCGGTAAATACCGAGTTCAAAATTGAGTTCAGTAAAGAGCGCTGGGAGTTGAACCATTGATATATACAGCTCTTCATCGGTTAGCTTTGAAAAAAAACGTAACTGTTTGGGAAAATATCTTTTGACTGCGTCGTCGTTCGATCCAACTTTATCGAGCTTCGAGTTCTGTTTAACCGATATAACGATAATATCCAGTCTTCTGATTGCAAAGCTGTCCGAAGCCCATTTATGGGGTCCTATATGCGCCTTTATTTCAAGTGTATTTTGACCTTGTCTAAAGAATCTTTTCGGAAGATATATCTGAGTTGCTTCCAGATTAACAGGAATATACGTATTCCCTTTGTTAGCCAATTCAATGTTGATGCTTTCATTTAGAACTCCAATTCGTTCATCATTAAGTAATATTGGATGAAAAGCATCTTCCACATCCCAAGTCTCAATAGACAGGTATGCATAATATAATGAAGAAATATCATTTAATTCAAAAGCGAATTTGAATGTTTGCTTGTTTTCTTTCCAATGAGGGTGGCCCATCTTAACTGGTGTGGAATCCTTGGTGAACGAGCTCTGTTCAAAATAAACGTTTTCTTCATTATGGACTATGTCCATCGAAAACGTATCGGGTTTATGCATACAAGCTCCGACAGTTAAAAGAGAAATAAGAAAACATAATAGAGCACCGATGGTCATTTGAGATCTCATGATTAACCCCCTATTTGATCGAGAAAGAGGTAAATCGTGTGTTAAGCAAGGGGATTCTATGGCCATTATAACACTTACTCTTTTTAAGGTTTCAAACACAGGAGCTCAGTAACTGGGTTATTTGAAGGAGCGCGAAAATCAGATGAGAACCGGATTCGATCCTGAAAATGGAGAACCGCTTAGGGTCAATTGGATCTGTAAATCAGAAATCAGTTATACGCATCTATATCCAAATTGATTGGTCTTTTCAATTAAAATTCAGGATTCTGGAAACTGGTGATATATTGAGATAACCTGAAAAACACCGAAAGTACAGATATGTGAATATATCGCAACTTTTTAGTGGCTTCAAAAATCTTTGATAAGTTGGAGGGATACATGGATTTAAAAAGGACAGATATGTTCTAAGCAAAAAGGCGGCCATCGCAATTCGCATGTATTTTTTCCTGGGACATTTTAGTTGCCAAATTTTATCGATGGCTTTGAAGCTGCTGCTATGACGATTGCAACAGCCGCCACGACGATCACAATTACACCCACTATTAAAGCAGCTGTCCGATCTGCGGCCACGCGCTTAACTTTTGCGTGGAGGACATCCTCTATCGGTATAATGATCTCATCGCCGGATTTAATTATTCCACGTATCGTCTTCGCTTCGGCTTTAAGTCTTCCACCATTTTGATCAAAGGTGTAGATATATTCACCGACCATTATTTCAGAAATCGTTTGATAAGGATTTTTAGCAAGATCGACTCTTGAAATTGCCTCCCCCGTTGAAATTCGTATTTCTTTTATGTTTTCGTCATTGAGATCAAAAGAAAACTTTCTGCCGTCATTTAGCGTGCCGGTTAGGAGATGCGGTACAACATGATAGCGACCGCCAGGCTTTTCAAATTCATATTTTTCTCCTGTCGTTAGAATCACCTCGTAGACACAGCATTCCGTGGACTCGACACTTAATTTCTTCTGTTGCACCGAAGTTGTTTTGACACACCCTGCAACCAAATAATGAAGAAAGGCAAATAAAACCATAATTGAAATGCATTTTTTGCTCATTTTATCCTCTCTTTCTATCGATAATGGCATTCTATCATGGTTTAAAAAGAGACAATCCACCATCAACAAACACATGACCATAAATAAATTCTGCCGACGTGCTACACAAAACCCAACCTCTCAATTGAAAAATGGGGTCTTGATTTTATCTCTTGACAACTTTCCACCAAACAAAAAGGCCAAGTCACCATTAAAGGCAACTTGGCCATATTTTTTAAGACACATTGCATATTGTCTCCCCAAACAGATGCTTTAGTCATGTTGTCAAACCGTCAGATTTATATCGAATCAAAAAATGAAAAATAAAAACAATTATTGAGAACACATTGCCAGAAAACCTAATATCAGTCAGGTACCGATACATTGAGATAATCAAAGAAACACCATAACCTGTGATATCATGCGGTTTTTAACGATATCACAACATTTTTATGGCTTCAAAAACCATTGATAAGTTGGAGGTAGTGCGCCACGAGCGCACTTTAATATAAAGTGTGCGTAACTGCACAGAAGATGAGGGTATGTTGGTCCCTCGGAGTCGGCTTGCAGGAGCAGGCTTCAAAACACCTCAAGCTGCTGTGGTCAAAAGCCATGGTAGTGAGCGTTGAGGAAAAGGTCCCGCAGAAGGGATCAGTTGTGGATCAGAGAGACGAGCGCAAGCGAACCATTCGATGAGGTGTCGAAAACTTAAAGACGACGTCAAAACTGGTGGCTATCTCTACACCAGGATAAGTCCAGGGGCAACCTGCTTACTGCCTGGGCGGCGTCCGGCATAAAGGTGGCGTGACTCTGATTTAGGCTTCTGTGTGGAACGTGGGAACTCTTCATGTGATGTTAAGAGAAAACCCTATAAGTGAGGCCCACGAAGGGGGAAAGTATCGATGCACGTGAAGGGGGCGGATCATCCTGTATTAGTGTTGAAGGTCCTGTAATGGGGCTGGAGCGAAGGGGATGAGCCAGCTCGCAGCAAGCGATGGTCAACCAGGCAACTGGGACCGGGTTTCTTTCTGCGTCGGCTTGAGACCGTGAGGTTTCAAGAGAATGGCTGGCAGGAGCCCTATGAATCGAGAGGTTCACGTGGGGTTCTGAGGGGGACTGGAGGTGAAATTCCTCCGGTCTACCCGACTCTGCAATTATGGGAAGAGGGCATTTTACTTGGTTTAGCCGCTCCATACTATTGACTGAATTACATTAGTTTTGTCCGATTAAATTCGAGTACCGATTTTTTTAAATTTTTAATAAAATTCGAACCTAAATTTCCTTATTGAAATCCCAAGATTGATCGATATTAATTTAACGCAGGTTGATTCCGGATGGCACACCGATGCCAAATTCAGATAACAAATTTTGTCAACGGGCAGCGCATTATCGGTAAACCAGCAATTTTTGACAGGCCCATTCGTTTTAAGCATTGGTTTGCTTTTTATTTATTTATAATGATTCTAATAATATATAAAATTTTTTAAACAAAAATTATCATGGCACAGGTTTTGCTGTCAGTATACTGCAAACATTTTGATGAATCGAAAATAAGCATTAAACACAGAGAGGTTTCAACATGCTACAGAAACTAAGAGGCAACAACTCAAAAGGTTTTACACTCATCGAGCTGATGATTGTTATCGCCATCATCGGTGTTTTGGCAGCGATTGCTATTCCGAACTTTATCAATTATCGTAACAAATCTTACTGTAATTCAGCCGAATCCGATGCCAACAACGTTGCGGCGTCCATTTCCGATTATTTTGCGATTCCCGAGCATACCACCCTGACCACGCAGAACGCCGCCTCATCTTATCTGGGCTTCATACTGACCAACAAAGGTGGTCAGAATTTAGTGGCGATTTCAGGAACAGCTGACACCAGTATTCGAATCGTGGTGACCGAAGCAGCCAACCGATGCTCGATCGACTACCGGACTGCCAGTAATGCATCCGGTAGTCTAGATATGTGGAACACGGGAGATCCACACATGTATACCAAGATTATGAACTAGGCAGAATGTATCTGTGATCCAAAGATTTCAAAGCTTTTCCTAAAGAATTTTTAATCGTTTCGTGGCCTACGCTTTATTCTTAGCGTGTTGAAAATCATCCTTAACGCCGCTGAACAATGCCCTGATATTTTTATCAGAGCATTTTTTCCAGCTATCATATTTCGCGAGTTGCGCGTCTAAATATTTTTTAGCCGCAATTACAGTTTCATTGTATACACCCGGTGTCGCTTCTTCGCATTAACGGCGTACAGCGTTTCAAGGTCTAAAGCTAAAGCAACTTTTTGTTTGGTTGTTAGATTCCGGCGGGCAACAGGTCGTAGCTTTGTTGTAGGTCAAAAAATTAAGGCTTTGAATTAATTGAGCAGTCGGGGAGTTTTTCCCGTCATTCCCGCGCAGGCGGGCATCCAGCTTTTTCAGCAAAACATTTCTGGATTCCCGCCTCCGCGGGAATGACAAGCTTGAAACATAAAAACTCCCCGACCTCTGAATTAATTAAAAAAATATAGTGCGGTTCCTGTTCCCCTTGGATGAGATCGAGGAGTGGATTGATCGTTGTCCTGGTAAAACCATCGATGAAATTAACTGCCAATCTTAATATCTGTAAAAATGCAAGACGAATTACTAACCCCAAAGGAAGTCCGCAACATTTTGAAATGCTCACAGGCTTATGTTAATAAGCTGATCGAGCGCGGTCCTTTACCGGCATGGACGTACCATGAGCGCATGCTTCCATAGGATCGCAGCGACGATTCGGCTATTTTTCATATTGCGTTTCGCAATCCAAAATTTACATGCTGTTTTAATTTTTAATTTGTTGAGTATAGATTTGTAAATACAATCAATAAGAGGTTTACTGTGGGGGGTGTCTAAATCAGCCGCAATCGAAAGTGTAAGGGCTTTTAACACTTTACATCATGTTGTATAGGGTTTAACTTAATCTGACCGGGCGATGAAATTAGTTTTATTGAGATATCCTTTTACCAGATGTTGGTAAGCTGCAATTTATAGAATTACATATCATTTGCTGCACCAATTTTAAGTTTCAATAAATGGAAATAAAAAGAGGCGAAGCCATTGTTGATCTGTTTTAATTTGTGGTAGCAAAAATTCTATCCGGCAATCTTCATCAGGACACCTAAACCCCACATTAGATATTGATTACTTTTCTGTGCCAAGCCATTTGATTGCTTCATCCATAAAACGGAAAACTTGCATTGAGCTTGAAAGATTTTAAATTTCTGTAAATGCTAAATACATTCTTGCAAGTCTAAACCATAAATCAGTTGATGCCACTATTGCTGTCTTTCTACCTCCTTGCAATTTCCAATGCTGTTTAATGAAACTTGCGGTGATGTTTTCTAATTCATTAGGAAAATTTCCTGATTTGACAAAATTCGACAATGAAGACTAAGGGGAAAATCAAATTTTATAACTATATTTTATCTTGATCTAAATATTTGAATCGAAAAATAACTTTGTAAGTTAATTAATCATTTAAACTATCGGCAAAAGCGAACAACATACCCTGAAATTTAGGGGACATTTCATCAAATTTTATCCCTAACGCAAGTGTTTGTTTTCCATCTACATGAATCTTTTGAGTCCAGACAATATTACCCGAAACTTTAAGCTTTAATGCCTCTATGCTCATGCTTAATTTAACTTTTGCATCTTTAGTGCTTTTGTGAAAAGAAGCAATGCTGGAATGAACATCCATATCTTTTTCATCTAAAACAACACATGTGCCACCAATAGAAATGTCTTTGGAATATCCCTCAACAATTATCGGGTAATTAAAGGAAGTTTTGGGATAAATTTCAAGCGACATCCTTATCGGCAGCTTATACCTTCCTCCTTTTTGCATCCTTTTGTACTGATCTTCTTCGCTGACCATTGATTCAAATTCGTATAGTCCCTTTATAGCAGCTTCAACATTAGAATATTTTTTACAAATCTGCATTAAGTTCTTTTTGGAAATTTTGATCAGCTCTGCTTGGCTTTTAGATTCAATATAAGATTTAGAGCAATTTTCTTTATCAAAGGGAAAGATTCTGCCAAAGAAATGGTTTTTAGTTAGCATCAAAGTCGATTTTTTAAAGATTGTTTCATCATTACTTTTTTGTGGCTCATAGGTCGTCTTCTTAAACATGCCTTGTACAATAAAATTTAAATCTTTTTCTCTTTTGCCGGCTTTACTCACCATTTGACCAGCGGGCAATTCGATGACATCAAATAACCTCATAATTGCAAACATTTCTGGAATCGAAAGTTTTTCAAAGAAAATATTGAGAAGCGACCTGGAAAAATTTGCTTCATGTAGCGCTGTAAAAAATAGCCGAGCATCTTGGTAGGTAGGTTTTGCAATCTTCCATTGTCGAATTTTTGAAACAACTGCATCTATCATACTGCCAGAATCGATGAAGAGTATGGTAGCTTTGCGGTAAAGTTTTAAGGCAGAATCAAGAAAATTTTCTTTCGATAGCAAATCTGCATATGCTTTTATAAGCTTAGGATCACTTGGAAAAAGTTTAAGAAGTCGTTCAAACTCTTTGGTGGAATTAATTCGAATTGAACCGTTTGCAATCTGTTCGGCGATACTTTTCTTTATGGCCAAATTATTTTGCATAAAATTATTCAAATTAGAACGAATATGGCAAATTAAGGATAGGTTTTGCCACTTTAACTTATGTCACACAAACACGACGAACTTCACGCATATCCGACCACCATATGCCAACCAAAGCTGATGCTCCTCCACAATTTTTATGAGTTCTTCTATGTCCAAAGTTATAGATTGTTAATTTTTTATCTCAACTACAAACCTAATTTTGAAGAAACGAGCAAAAAGAGCGTCGAAATTTTAGTGAGATCCCACGATATTCATCGATTGATTTACCGTGAGGTGATATCCACAATTCGGGATATGAAATACCTTCTCTTAATAATTCGTGTCGCCAGTCATTTGTTCAATTAAAAAGTATTAGTATGCAGCTACTGCGGGTTTGAGAATGTCGCTTTTTGCCTTATTATAGATCAAAGGTCAGTTCCGCTGAAAAATCTTTAGCCCATTTGGTTATTTGGTTATAAATCGACTCTAATTTATCTTTTTCAAAACCCAGACGCTTTCTCAATGCAGGTGAAATAGAGCTTAAATCTGTTGAACTCTCACCGTTCATTCCATTCATTTGGCAAAACATATTCGCCAAGCACACTAAATCTATCCGTACATCTTTATTGTGTATAATGTCAGGATTATGATGGAATCGAACTGCATTGACAACATCTGTGGGAAAGGACCATTGAGTTAGGATTTGGGCCCCAATTTCAGCGTGGTCAGTTTCAAGAACCATATTCTCAGCAACTTCCAAAGGTACACCTTTTGACACAATTTCCTTGATGGCGCCAACATGCTCTTTTACAAACCTACTTAAAACAAGCTTACCTATATCGTGAAGCAACGCTGAAGTAAAAATATCATTAGGCTCAGAAAGCTTTTTGAATTTCGCCAATTGTAGTGCAGAAATTGACACCATTATCGAATGTCGCCAAAGATCTCCGGGTTCCAAATCATAGCCCGGCACTGCCTTGTCCAGAACTGCACTCGTAGAAGTAGCAAGTACAATTTGTTTAAGCCGTTTGATGCCCAACGATACAATTGCCTGTTTTATGGAACTAACCTTTGAAGGTATGCCAAAATAAGGAGAATTTGCAAGTTTGAGAAAATTTGCGGTAAGCCCCGGATCATAATTCAAAATTTTTTCTATTTGAGCCAACGAAACATCTGGTTCGTCCAGAACTGTCATCAATTTGGCCCCAGTTTTCGGCAGACCGGGAAAAGATTCAACATGCAACAGAATTTTGCTCAAAATAGAATTTTTCATAAATCTCTCTTAGTTGTGTATCTGTTAATGCCAGTCTGGCTTTAAAAGATCGGCTCAATTCCCAAGTTTGAGTGTGAATCGGATCTCGTCCTTTTAAAAAATTAAGCCTCTATATTTTATCGGAATTTTTATCCAAACCTTTAATAAGAGTTTGATGTAAATATGCGACATTTAGGAAAAAGTTTATAGGCAAATTGTTGTTGAATGAAGCAGAACCTGGGATATCCTCAATTGCATAATGCGTATGCAAATCTTAAATATTTTGCAACCTGTCAGGTTTTAGGTTGCGTGCCTGAACATGGAATTTGGAGGGATCAAAAATTTGTTAGATGTGCTGACGGAATATATAAATTTTGGCTATTTCAGGTTCATAGCCGACATCCACCATTCAGCTTTTTTTGACATTGCTTTGCGCAATCCAAAATCTACAAGTTTTTTTTTATAAGTACGGTGAAAATAGATTTACAATCGCAATCCTTAAGAGGTTTACATTAGGGGGAATCACAGTTAAGCTTGGGGCTTGGATAGGCAACTGTTTGACGCTGTAATGATTAAATATTGTGTTTAAAATAATTTAAATTGATGATGTAACCTTATTTAGTTATTTTGATTGACCAGTTTCTGAAGCGTTTAGTTTTTTGTAATCTTTGGATTTTATATGTTTTAAATAGGTTATTGGGCCGCTTAATTCTGACAGCTTAAGTTGTCTGTCCAATACTTTCGATCTTATCCATAGCAGCCCAAATTCGCCACTTTTAATATACTCCAACATCCTATCGGTCTGTCCTTCTGACCAAATATATCTTTCGCGGTGTTTATCACTTTTGCGACCCTTACCAAACTGCTTAAAAACTTCCTTGCGTAACGCAAAGTAATTAAAATGACCTTGAGTCCAGATTGTTACTGTATAAAGTTTGTCGTGCCAAAATGAATAAATAATGGATTTTAGTTCAGCTTTACCTATTTTTAACTTATCATCTGGCCGAAAATATTCTATTACCCCATCCAAGCCGGGTTCTTTATCGATCTTTTTCAAACCTTCAACACTAGATATTTTTTCTCCCCAGCGCAAATCACGGAATCCATTCAGATTAATAGGTTTTACGACTTTATTATATACATTAGATGAACGGGGACTCAATGTTTTCTGTTTATTCTCATTACGGAATACATCTTTTCTTCTGGTTTCATTGTTTTTTGTCGTTAAACCGGCCTTTTTTTTCTTTGGATTTAGGGAAGAGTCATTTCGATCCAGTTTTGTTCTTTTAATCTGTTGCACATCTTTTTTATGGACGCTGAATACCTGTCCATGTAAATTAAAAAATATCTTATCACCCTGTTCCCAAGCCTTTTTAGTTTCTATGGCTTCCCCTGTTTTTAGAATAACAGTATCAGCGGAAGCGAAAATTGGAAAGAAAACCAATAACAGGATTATTGTTATTGTAAGATTTACTTTAAGATCCACTTTTTAATCTCATTTTCGATTGCATTTATATGGTAAGAATAATCTCCACTCGTCGATTTTTTCGTCGTCCTTCTGGTGTACCGTTGGGAGCCAATGGTCGAAACTCACCAAAACCCATGGAGGAGAATCTGTCAGGTTCAAGCGACGTATTCCGAAGTAAAAACTCTGCAACCGAGCCAGCTCGAGCTATAGACAAACCCAGATTGGATTTAAATCGACCGCCTTTCAAAGGGACATTATCTGTATGACCGGCGATGATTAAATCTCCATTAGTTTTTTCGAGCATAGATCCAATTTTATACAATAGTGGCTTAAATATCGGCCGGATCTCTGCCTTTCCGGTATCAAAGGAAATTTCTCCCATCAGACGGATCTTCACTTGATTTTCAGTGACTTCTATCTCGACATAACTTTTCAAATCGTTGAAATTCTCTTCCAGTTCAATCATGAGTGGATCCACAAGTTCTTTTACTATTTTGGTAGAAACAATCTCTTGGTCAAATTCCTTGGCGATTATCTTTTGACCTTTAGGAGAATCAAATATGGGGGTTTTGCGTTGGACACCGAAGGCATTTTTGAGCGATCCCGAAACCACTTTGTATTTTTGACGATCCATTTCTGAAAAGGACAACATAAGAACAAAAAAGCAAAGAAGCAGGCTCATTAGATCTCCGAAGGTAACAACCCATGCAGGAGCACCTTCTTCTTCGATTTGATTATTTGAGGATAATTCATTGTCCACTATGTACTTTCCCCAACCTAAGCTTTTGTCGGAATCACCTTCAGGCGGTCTTTCGGCGCAAGGTGGACTTTTAATGATTCCTGAAGAACCATTCCGGTTAAACCTCGACTTATGCCACAAACGCCGTCAAGAATTAAGTTTTTTGTCTCTTGTTCTTGCTGGCTCCTGAGGACCAATTTGTCTGCCAAAGGCAGAAAAACCAGATTTGAAAGTAGAGCGCCATAGAGTGTAGTTAAAAGGGCTACCGCCATTGCCGGCCCGATACTATTCGGATTTGACATATTGGCAAGCATTTGTACCAGCCCTATGAGAGTCCCTATCATACCAAAGGCCGGCGCCGATGCTCCCATTCCTTTAAATACCTTGTGACCTACCGCATGACGAGTGATGGTCAGTTTTATGTCCTTTTTTAGTAACTCCTCGATGTCATTTTGCTCAAACCCATCAGCCAGATACTGGAAGGCTTTAGCTGAAAACTCGTCTTGATGCTTTTCCTTTTCCAGAGCTATTAATCCATTTTGCTTTGCTTTTTTGGCTAAAGAAACCATCTTCTCCATGATTTCTTCTGCCGGATTGATTCTGACAGTAAAAGCTTTCATCGCCACCCTTATTGAGTTGATGACATCTTTCATGGAGAATTTAATAAAACATGTGGCAACGGTTCCGCCAACAACAATTAGCAGTCCCGGGACGTTGAAAAATATGTTCGCCTGGCCACCTAAAATTATTGAGGAAATAATTAATACGGTTCCACCAACAAGTCCGATTATTGTTGCAATATCCATCTTATCTGCTTCTGGCTTTGGCTTTATTTTTGATAAAGGCTTTTTTGCACAACCCATTGGGATAGTGGTCTATCCCAATTTTAAATCAAATTACATTTTAATTATTTTATATAGTTTTTATCGGTAAATAGGCTCACAACTTTAATGAAATTGTATCCAGAATCTTATTATTTTTCCTTAATAATTAGGTAGCTTAGAGATTTATGTGGTGGGTACGGTGTTGTTAAAAACAATAAACCGGAAAGCAAACTTACATGAAAATGGGTGAAGTTGGTATTGGTCTGCGGTTGGGGGCCAAAGATTTTCGTGCTATTTTCATTTTTCACGATCATAATATGATTAATAAGTTCATTGAAAGCGGGTGGGAATTTGGTAGACATGCTGATGCTGCAGCTAAAGCCAGCGACAAAGGTGGAGCCGTAGGCGGAAAAATACTATTAGATAATATTTCAATCTATCAGCTATTGCCAACCCAATGTCATCAGCTGATGATATCGCTCAGGTCGTACAAAAAAGCCCGAGTCTGGCAGCGATTCTGTTGAAAATTGCTAATTCACCATTTTACGGTTTTCCTTCAAAAATAGACAAAATATCTTTGGCAGTAACCTTAATAGGTACGAGAGAGATTTCCGGGTTAGCCCTTGGGCTTAGTGTCCTTTCCACTTTCGATAAAATCCCCCAAAAATTATTAGATATGTTTTCATTTCTAAAGCATAGTGTTGCATGTGGCATCCTAACAAGGATGTTAGCCAGCCATAAGGGTATTTCTCAAACGGAGCAGTTCTTCGTATCGGGGCTGTTACATGACTTGGGTCGTTTAATTCTATACTGTAATTTTCCAGAGGATTCTCGCAATACTTTAAATCTTTCGCGAACGACTAATAATTTACTATATGAAGTAGAAAGGGATTATTTAGGTTGTAATCATTCTCATGTTGCAAAACTTTTGATAAAACAATGGAAACTTCCAATCTCGCTGGAAAACAATGTTTTTTATCATCACAATCCTTCTGAAGCTCCGCAACCGGTTCCGGCAACACTGGTTCATTTGGCCGACATTATAACCAATGGCTTGGGAATTGGAACCAGCGGTGAACGGTTTGTTCCTCCTCTGGATACTGAAGCTTGGGACTCCCTAGGATTGTCACCTACCTGTTTTGATATTCGTCAAGCAAGCGACTCATCAGTTTTCTGCATTAGAATCCATGTTGGAAAATTAGAGACTCCTTAAAAAAATGCCTACGGTAAATGCCGTATTTTTGTGCTACAAAAGAATTGATCGGTCATCCCAAAACGTCTGCCGTATCTTTCTTTTTCCACCTTGTGGTTTGATATTGCTAACTAAATCTTCAGATCGCGGGAACGATGACATAAAATAGGAGGGAATCAGTTCTTTTGTAACTTTGATGTGCCAACCTAACAAATTTAGACCAACTCTAAATTAGATATTCCGTGCCTGAGTAAAATAAGGTAGGATTCAGATTTGTTATGGATTAGTTACGCCAATCAATAGCTGTTAAAATTTTTGCTACCTTATCTAAATAATTCTCTTCGTTCTATAGCCTTTTCACCCCTGAAGTTTTGGATCTTTCTGCGGTCAATTCCGCTTCTGCGCTCCTTACCGGATCTTCGCTCAGAAGTGTTATCCATAATGTTATATTGCCTTCTGTCTGCCCCAGATCGCGCACCGCCGTTGTCATTTATTCGTGTGCTCTTCTCCGAAACTTTCACCGGTAATAAAACCCTTTTATCAGTTAAAAAAATTATTCTAAGCCGCTTTGGGATTAATCTCGAGGGTTAGTACAAAAGTGAGCTTTAAATAGCAAATGATTTTTTTTGTCTGATAGATGGAGGGCGAAAATCCTTTAGAGGTAAAACCATTGAACAAGCAATGAAGTCAAACTGAAAATATGCTGCAACTCAGAGCCCATTACGGCCGTGGATAGTACTTTTAAAAAATGTTAATAATTTGTTTATAACCTGTTCATAACTTCGTATGTAATCGAAATTTGGAATAAAAAATTGAATTGCAATAAACCACTGAATTTATATGATTAAAATGAAGTATTAAAAATATTCTAATAGATTTCAAAAAGATAAAAATTGTTAATAACTTGCCAGTGATAATAATCTTGAATGCATAATGCGCAGCTTAAAGCGAAGGGGATGAGCCAGCTCGCAGGAGGTGGCAGCCAGCCTCGCTAAAGCGGAGGAGGGAGGGGCTGGAATACTTTCTGCGTCAGCTTGAAACCGCGAGATTTCATGAGAATGGCTGACAGGAGCCGTATGAACCGAGAGGTTCACATAACCGGTCAAGAATCCACCCGTTCTTTTAATTCTTTACCACACTTGAAAAAAGGCAGTTTTTTGGGAGCTACTTGAACGCTTTCCCCTGTTTTGGGGTTCCTGCCTTCGTAGGATTGGTGTTTTTTAACATAGAAAGAACATAATCCCCGAATTTCAACCCGGTCACCCCTTGCAAGAGCTTCAGACATACTTTCGAAAAATAGATCAACAACAGCTGCAGCCTCTCTCCTTGAAATCCTGTGTTCATTTTTCAGCATGGCAATGAGTTCCAGTTTATTCATGGTATCTCCCTGAATGTATCTAAAATTTTAGAATTGCGATTTGTTTGGCCCGCATCACACTGATATTATTAATAATACTCGACACGATAAAAATAGTCAACAATTTCTAATATTTCCGCGCCATTCAAATTATTTTCGAAGAGAAAGTCGTTAGTTAATCACAATTCCTAAGCTAATTGAAAAATGCAAGATACATAACAAGTCTAGCGGTTTTTAACTTTTTTCACATGAGATATGAAATCCACACTTTTTGGGCAGGTGAATTTTTTCAGATTTGCAAATGATATATATATAAAATGAGAATTGCACCATCATAGCCGGCATATACGGTTTTATAAATTTGTGGGTTGCGCATACCTAAATATACAATCGTCGATAAAAATTTAGTTGATGGGTTCTATACTACATCTTGGGGGTTAGCCCATTATCCTTTAGTACCTTTACTCTCCTTCCTTAACTCTCAATCCTGAAAAGCCCTTTTATATTCTGATTTAAGATTTATCAAAAATTGCGATAAATTATGTGAGCATTTTACTTTATAGAATTTGTTATTTTAATACCTTTTTTAATAAAAGATCTTCATTGGTTTGGATTTTCTGAATAGAAAACCAGCTATAAAAATTTTTAATGGTTTTTTAAAAAAGTTTAATAGTTTGGGGAGATTTGAGCTTATTTAATCTTTAAGAAAAATTTTTATAAATTGAAGGCCGGTCGAATTTGATCGAATATTTTAAATTATTACAAGATGTTATTTTGTTGTGAGATTAGGCGACGTTGATAAGAGTGAGTCATTTTTTTTAAATCACGAGTTGGCATAAATTTTGAACTTTGTGTAGCACAAAATACAAAATCTCAGGAGATTCAGACCATGCGCAACAATAAAGGATTTTCAATAATGGAACTCATGACGGTAATTGCCATTTTCTCCATTTTGGCCGCAATTGCCATACCTGGCTTTATTGGCTGGCGCAGCAATGCCCAGTTGGGTCGGGCCGCTCGGGATGTCTACTCAAGTCTTCAAAAGGCCAAGATGGAATCTGTGCGCAGAAACGAAAATTGTGGGATTAAATTTCGTGCCACTGATTATGTGATTTACATGGATTCCAATTTGAACTTTGATTTTGATGCGGGAATTGATCAAGTGATCCAGACCATTAATTGGTCGGAATATCCGGGGGTGAGACTTGATTCGGACGAAGGCGGTGATGGAGACGGTCTGACCTTTGCCAATCCCGATTTTGGGATCGTTTTTGCTTCCGATGGGCTTCCCCGCAATAACGTTGGAGGGCTGGGCTCAGGAATCGTTTTTCTCACAAATCAAAGCAATACCAGACAAAATACGGTAACCATATCAACTGCCGGAAATATCCAGATTAATCAGACGGGTTAGCCGGGTTTGATTATCAGAGGAGCGAATAGATTAATGAATAGAAAAGGCTTTACATTAATTGAACTTCTAGTCGCCATGGTAATTGCATCTATTGTCATGGCCGCGATTTATTCAGTTTACCGTTCGCAAACCCAGACCCACCGGGCCCAGCAACTCGTGGTTCAAATGCAACAGAATATGCGGGCGGCTTTGTACCTTTTGGAAAGAGAAATAAGGATGGCGGGTTACAGCGTAACGGATCCCCCGGCGTCTGCAGGTTTTGTTCAGAATTTTGCAAGTTTGGGTTCGCCCCATGATGGCTCGGGTGCCGCCACCGATGCCAATAATATCGCGTTCACCGTGGACAGCAATGACAGCGGAACAATCGATGCCGCTGCCGCCATCGCCGGCTTTGAAATCATTGCTTTTCGACTTAATGCAGCCAACAACACATTAGAAAGGTGGGACGGCTCCGGCGGTGATTGGCAGGTGGCAGCTGAACAAATTACAAACCTGTCATTTACGTATCATCGGGAAGACGATTCGCAAATACCTTTTCCGCTTACTGCAGCTGATCTCGCGGATATCCGATCTGTTGAATTGGCTATTACAGCTACCTCGAGGGATCGAAATATGAACCTTACCGATAAAATCAAATGCCGTAATAGGGGCTATTAATTGAGGAGATTCATACAGGATGAAAACCAAAGCAATTGAAACCGAAAGCAGAATGATCCATGGCAACCGGGGTTTTACGCTCATCGAAACGCTTTTGGCTATGGCGATATTTTCCGTCGGCATTTTGGCTGTGGGCAGCATGCAAATTTCTGCCATTAATAATAATGCTTCGGCCAGAATGCGCACAGAGGCGACCATTTTGGCTTCAGAGACGGTAGAGGAGCTGATGTCGTTAGAGGATTATAATGATCCCTTATTAGGGACCGACACGCAATCGGCCTCATCCTCGAACAATATTTACTGTATAGAGTGGTCGGCCACTGAAGATTCTCCGATACCGAGTACGAAAACGATAACGCTTTCTGTGCGATGGACAGACGGGGAAATGGGGTGTGGAAATTTTGATCAAAAGGAAAATCAGGTCAACCTTGATTTTATAAGAGCGAATATATAGTGCAAAAATTTTCAGAGGCGGTTGAAACACTATGGATAAAGCGGGAAACCAATTTAGGGAGAATATAGGGCAAAACCGCATGGCCATAGGCAAAGGGAGAAAATAAAAATGATTAAAATGAAGGCCATATTCAAAAAGGAAGACGGGTCCGTTATGGTAGCGGCCGTGTTGATTTTGGTGCTGCTCACGATAATCGGTGTCTCGGCAACCACTATGAGCAATTCTGAATTAAATATAACATCGAATGCACAATTGCATAAAATGGCTTTTTTTACGGCTGAAAGCGGATGGCATGTGATGGTAGGCTGGCTTGATAATCAATATCCGCTTCCAACGGTCAATCTCGGATCCGATGATTTCGAAGGAACGGATGGCATTAATAACGATGGCGACGGATTGACCGACGAACACGACGAGTACATCAATTTTACGCCCGCCCAGTTTGATCTGGGCTCAGATACGATTGATAACGATCTTGACGGCGGCACCGATGAAGACGATGAGTTTTACATTATGCTTCCGTTTTCTGATAGTAAATCGGATTTCCGATATGGCACAACGGCAGTTTATAACGGGGCCGGTATCGCTCCCGGATGGGATCCGACACAGTTTTTAAGATACAACTATAAAATAACCTCAACAGCCACCGTACCTGCGCGGAAAGGAAATGCTGTATCTCAGATTAGCGTTACCGCCGGGAAAATTGAAAAAGTGGGGAGCTAGAATTATGAAATTATCAGAAATTTATTATAAAAGTTTCAAAGATTTTCTGATTTTATGTTTGCATAAATCCTTTTCTAAACGGACCGTACAACTACTGGCAATTGCACTGCTTGCAGCCTTTTGTCTTGTCGGCCTTCCGCATGCCGCTCATGCTGGACTTGAGGCCAAAGCCGGGACATTTATTGTAAATTCAGGCACCGGGATCCAGTCCATAACCGGTGTGGGTTTTCAGCCCAAGGCCTATATTCTCTTCTATACCAAAAACGACACGCTTGATACCGATTCCAACGGCAGGGGTAGCATTCTTTCTATTGGGATGACCGATGGAACGAGACAGTTTTGCATGGCTTCTGGTTCTGAAGATAATCAGGGAACTAGCGATGTCGGCCGCCGTGGATTTAGTGACCGGGTGTTAGCCACCCATGAAGCCCATCAAAGCCAATACGTGGAAGGGGAGGCCAGCCATGTCAGCATGGACGCCGACGGCTTTACCATTAACATAACAACCCCTTTTACCGCGCCAGCGAATCCGATCGTGAGCTATATCGCTTTTGGCGGCGATGATCTCTTGGTGGATGCGGACACCGTTGACCTGGCCTATTCGCAAGACACGTCAGTGGATGTCACGGCTCCGGGTTTTGAACCGGATGTGATTATCACATCCTATATCGGACAATTTTTAAATATCGATGGCGACCCTAACAATGATGATCACAGCTTTTCGCTGGGATGGGCGCTAAATCCTGCCCGGCAGGCCAGCAACAACCAGTACAGCATGATGGTCGCTGGCCGGGATAGCCAGGATACCGCCCTGACACACTCGCGTTTTGATGATACCCGCGCGGGGATCTCTCACCGTGACGGCGTTAATGATGCCGGCTATGAAATCGGCAATTTCGATTCAGGCGGCTTTAGCGTCACCACCCGCTTGAAAGATGCCCCCAATGACTATTTCATGGGGTACTTAGCGCTCAAACTGGGATCGGATCCAAACGTGTATTCAACCGCCAGAACCACCCGGGCCTCTACAGGGGACGATGTGGAAAATAGTGCTGGGTTTGAACCGATATTTCTATTGAGTATTGGAAGTGCCGCGGTTATCAGCGCCAATACAAATACAGTCGGTGGCTCAATGGCCATCGGGTTTTCAGATGGAACCGACACATCTGCGATCATGCAACATGATGAAAACGCAGCGGATCCGAGCAATACGCACAATCGTGTAACCGATACCCAATTCATGTCTGCATATTCTCCTGCGGGTGGTATCAATTGGAAGGCAACTCTGACCTCCTTTGATCCTAGTGGTTGGACCATCAACTACCAGGATGCGGCCGGTGCCGCGTACCTGAACGCCTTTTTAGCCTTCGGCGCAGGTGGTGCCACGGTACTGACGGTCAATCCCAGCATCATGGACCTCGAGGTGGGAGAAATTGAAAACGGCGTGATTTATGGTGGCGCCAGTCCTTACACGGCAAGTACATCCAACGCTTCAGTGGCGACCGTAACGGTTAGCGACAATACATTTTCCGTAACTGCTGTGGGTGCCGGAACCGCAACGATCCAGGTTAGCGATGATGCCGGTGCCAGCGCATATGTTGATGTTAGTGTTGCCGAACCGCTTGCGGTTTCTCCGGCGAACGTGAGTTTCTATCCAGGTCAGACGGCCACTGTTACCGTTAGCGGCGGTGCACCCGGATATACCGCCATCTCCGGTAATCCGAGTGTAGCCGACGTCTCAGTGAGCGGTGACACGGTGACGATGCTTGCTATTGGCGGGGGTACCATAACAATTACCATCACCGACATGCTGGACAATCATGCCTTTGTGACCGTCACTGTCGGCGAAACGATTACACCGGGTTTGGGCGACTGTCCGGTGCCGCCGTTTACGACCGGCAGCGTGGGGCCGAATGTCCTTCTGGTTTTGGACCATTCCGGGTCGATGGGCCGCGGAGAGACGCGGGAAGATGACGATGACCCTTGGGAACTTTCCAGGTGGGAGACCGCCAAAACAGTGTTTAAAAATATCATCAATGACAATCCCAATATTCGGTTTGGCTTGATGCGATTGGATGGCAGCAATTTTGCGGCGGACTTGGGTGTGGGTGAGCCTTTCAGGCAAGGGGGCAAGCTGCTGCGGCCCTGTGGTACGCCGGATACCGAATTAATTGATTATATCGACAATTGGGGGAATCTGCTTCAGCTGGGGGATACGGGCTATCGTGCCGGTTATGATTATCGGGATAGTAACGACCCCCAGACCTGGACGGTTTTGGCCGAAACCCTGGCATCGGCCGGTCGCTATTTTGCCACCGTGATCGATGGAGACGGATACCGCGTCGATAAGGGGCCGGCGGGCTTTGGCTATTACAAAGAGGGGGTCGATTATACATATTATTTAGGCGGCAGCGTAACGATGACCGCTGATATTAAAAATTATGACCCCATGTCTTACCCGTTTAGCGTCGGTGAAATCATTACCGGTCATGATTCGGGAGCGATAGCCGAAATCGTTTCGATTACCCTCACCGGTGGTGATACAGCGACTTTGGGACTCACGAGTGTGGTCGGTACGTTTCAGGCCGGCGAACAGATCGACGGCAATATGGGGGGTACTGCGGACCTGGACGGCGCGCCAACCGGTGGTGGTGGCGACGATGGTGTTCCTTTCCTGGCGTCATTGACCGATGATTTGGGCTATACCATTAATTCCATCAGTCCGATAACCTCGTCCTGTCAAAAAACCTTTATTATTTTCTTAACCGACGGCGAATCGAACTATGATTCGGACTGGGATGTTGTCACCGATGTCATCGGCGATTATGACGGCGACAATGATCCCGATGATTGCAAAAATGGGGATGCGGGTTGCTCTAGTACTGGCCGGGTTGAGTATTTTGATGACGTGGCCAAGTATTTGTATGAGAATGACATGCGCTCGGATCTGCCCGAAAAACAAAATATCATTACGTATGTTGTCGGCTTTGGATTTGACGCTGGTAATGTCCCCGCTTTCTTAGAGGATGCCGCCGACAATGGCGGTGGGCAGTTTTTCTTGGCGCAAAATGATATCACCGAACTGACCAATGCCATGCAGTCGGCAATTCAGGACATCATGGCCAAGATATCATCGGGTACGGCGGTTGCCACCATCACCACATCCTCCAGTTCTGACGACCATCTGATCCGGGCTAAATTTCTGCCGGGCTCTTCCTGGAGGGGTTATCTGGAGCGCTTTACCCTGCCGTATCACGACACGGATACCGCTGATTGGGAAGCCGGTGCGCTGTTAAACAGCAGAGTTATCACAAACGGCCATGCTGATCGCGATATCTATACGTACATGACGTTGCAAAACCCGAATAAACAGGCGTTCACTGACGTTGACGGTGCGGTTAAAACAACTATGACTGCACTGTGGGGGGTAGATAACGCTGAAGCAACCGATATGATTAACTATATCCGCGGTGACACCACCCATGACGGGGGTAAATACAAAGACCGTAACAACTGGCTGCTGGGCGATATCGTCTATTCCACACCCGTTACGGTTGGCCCACCAAAAGGCTGGTATTTTGATGATCCGTATAAGATCGAATCGCCGGAATATGCCACATACCCGGCCTTCAAATCCGCTCACAGCAGCCGCAAAACCATGATTTATGTCGGGGCCAATGACGGCATGCTGCACGCCTTTGATTCAGACACCGGGCAGGAAGATTGGGCTTTTATCCCTGAATTCATTCAGGCCAAACTCAAAACTCTTACGGAGGAAGATTGCCATAAATATTATGTGGATCTGACGCCTTATGTGACCGACGTCTGGGATCAAAACGAGTTGCCCAGCGGTAAATGGAAGACCGTTTTAATCGGCGGTAACCGCTTTGGCGGTGAGGAATACTTTGCGCTGGATGTGACCGATCCGGGGCATGATAAATTTGAGGCGTTGTGGGATATAATCCCATTTCCGGGCTTAGGGATGTTATCTTCCAACGTTCCCGCTGTGGGCAAGGTAAAAGCCTACGGCGGTGCTGCGGATGATTGGGTGGCGATTATCACCAGTGGTTACCATGATTCTTTTGAAACGGGGCGAATAGCGGCCTTTAATATCTCCGACGGCAGTCCCGTGGTGATTTGGCAAGGTGGCGAAGATGTGATGGAAACCCAGGCCAAATCGGTAATCAGTCCCTATTACACCATGACGTCTCCGGCCGCATTCGACTCCGACATGGACGGCTATCTGGATCTGATTTATGCCGGCGACACCGAAGGTTCCCTGTGGAAGTTTTACTATGACTATCAGGATGATGAATGGAAAAAATTTGAGCTCTTTAACACCGGCGGCCAGCCCATCACCGCTCCACCGGCGGTTGCGTTTGATTTTGACGGTAATCTGCGGATTTATTTTGGAACCGGCGCGTACCTGGAAGAAAGTGATAAAGACAATAATACCCGCAATGCCTTTTACTGCCTGGTGGATAAAAAGCAAAGCACGGGCGATGCCAACAATGGGCATTATACCGGTACGTCATCCTTAACCGGTCAGCTGCAAGATTTGACTGCCACCGTAACCAAAGACCAGTTTGATAATGACCTTGACGCTGTCGCAAAAACCAAAGCAACGGGTAACGGCTGGTATTTTCAGCTGGATATTCCGGCAGCTTATCCAGCCGAACGGGTGCTGGGCAAAGCGCTGGTCGTCTCCGGAGTTGTTTTCTTTACCTCTTTTGTGCCGAATCAAGACGTTTGTGGCTACGGCGGCGATGCCAGATTATATGCCATCGATTACATATATGGTGTCGTAGATGATGTGGTCTTGACTGAAATGCAATCCGGCAAAAGACATATTGACATCGGTTTGGGAATTCCGTCGGAACCGGTGTTTTATTTCGACCCGAAAACGAAAGAGGCCAGTGTTATCGTTCAAAAGAGCGATTCCGAAATTGTAAATAAGAAGCCCAACCTGAAAGAAAGACCGATGCTTATTAATTCTTGGAGAGAAAGATAATAATGAATAAATTGTAAGTTAAACCCGCAATCCCCATCCTAAACTTCAGGGGATTGCGGGTTTTTTTCATTAAATTCCATGATTTCATTATTAATTTTCCAGATCTTTTGACCCAACTATTAGCTTGTGCGGCTGTCTTCTTTGAAAATAAAGGACCGGGGTGAGATCTTATACTCCTCGCCGATCTCTAATCGTTGCCTTTTTTAATAAGTTTGTTACGCTTATCCAAAAAATTTCGATGTTCTGAAAGTGGAGCTGTATAGCTGTCGCTCCTTTCGCTAATTTTCTGATTGCGTATCACTAATATATAATCTTCTAAACAAATATAACCGATGGGTTTTTGCTACATACTGAGGGCTATTAATTCAGGAATTAATTCTCAGCTGTTGGTATTTTGAAACGGAATTTAGCATTTGTGGTCAAGATATCGCAAGTTTTTTTTGAGGGTGAAATAGTATGGTCTGATATAGTTTTATTGATTTGAAAATTCATGCCTCTATTTTTGCTAAGGCCTTTTGCAGATTACACAATGACAAATATACAAAATATTCGCCTCACAAAAAGTGTGTAAATCGTGCCTATATATGAAATTTGAATAAATTAGGCATTTCATAATAAAACCTCAAAGGTGACCCATTCTTCCCCTACGATTTTGGTTTTCATCAAATTACCACAAAACCGATTGATCATTTAAAGACACTATTGTAACAGTCAATGTAAGAATCCAAATTTATGGTACCGCAAGATCAAATCAGGTTATATGACAATTGAACGAATAAAATTCCGCCTAAATTTGCTGAACAAGATCATTTCTGCCTTCAAAGAAGCTGAAGCCTCGGACATTAAAGATCCAGTAAAATTATTGAAGAGGGCATTGAATAAGAGGGCCAATTTGAAGGTCGAGAAGTCCAGTCTTAAGAAGCCCCAAGATTAATCCGATCAATAAATTATAATATTTCTACGGAAAAATTATAAAAATACTTGACTAACTATCCATAATTATGTATAATATCATTAAAATAATGGAGGGAAAAATGGTTAAGGCTTTTGGGTACCTTAGGGTGTCTGGCAAGGGGCAAGTGAACGGGGACGGGTTCACTCGCCAACAAAAAGCAATAGAGAAATATGCTAAGGAAAATGGGATAGAAATTCATCGTATTTATCCCGATGCAGGCGTGAGCGGCGGCTTAGCTGATCGACCTGCGTTAGCGGAAATGATTGTGGATCTGGAAGAAAACGGTAATGGAGTCAAAACCGTGATCGTGGAGAAACTGGATCGGGTTGCCCGTGACCTGATGATTCAAGAAACTATCATTCAGGATTTCAAGGAACATGGTATCAGTCTTATAAGTGCCATTGAAGGTGCAGATCTATTAGATAATGACCCAACAAGGAAACTTGTTCGTCAGATTTTGGGGGCGATTGCTGAATATGAAAAGACGATGTTGGTCCAGAAGCTGCGTGTGGCCCGACTACGCAAAAAGGCTAAGAACGGAAAATGTGAAGGACGAAAATCTTACGAAGAGGTCGCTCCAAAAACCGTGCAATATATCAGACGATTACGCCGCAAGCCAAAAAGCAGGAAGAGATTGAGTTTCCGGATAATCGCAGAACGATTAAATATGGAAGGCATTCCCACTCTAAATGGTCAGGCTTGGACACTACAAACAGTCAGGAATGCTTTACATTGATTTAGACATTAGAGATGAGAAAGCAAGTTCACTCCTCCTGGCTTAAAGTGTTGAATAGCTATAGACAAAATCATCGCATATTCTGTGCTGATAGCCCTAAGATGGCTATTACACGTAAAATACCGTAAGCCGCCGTTCATTTAAACCGCTATTTGCCGATTTTTTGTCTATAGTTTTTTGGGGCTGGAAAATCTTAATGGTCTCCGCTTTTGCGGCCCTTATAGTAGAGCTTAAATTTGTTTACTGATTTTCAAGTCGTCTATGGTTGTTAATATGAAAGATTATATCGTTAAAGTTTTAAAAGAAAAGGCTTCTATACCTGGGAAGCAAGAAACGTGGGTATCATCAATGCTCTCTGACAAGCAAAGATACACAATATTTTTGAAATTGCGCAGAGATGAAACCTCCAGGTCAATAGCTGGGCATATTCAAAAGGCTTGGGGCATTCTGCCTGACTCTACTATTCATTCAATTTCCCAAGGTGTGACAAAGTTTAAAAAACGTATAGCCCATTTATTATTAGATCATCAACCTGAAAGCATCGACCCTGAATCTTTAGATGACTTCCCTTTGGGTAAATTTGAAGGAGCTGAATCCCTGGAGCGAATAGCAAAATACCATCAAGATAGAATTATTCGTATGATGGAAGACGAAAAATCGACCGGAGTTTTATACCCTCACCTAAACAGAGACATACAAGCTCTTAGTCAACTATATAGAGCGCTTACAAAGCAAAAGGAATGGGAACTTGTCCATGAAAATGCAGACCCTGTCAAAAGAAGGCGTTTGGAACGGAAAAAGCAAAAGTTAGATGATGCTTTTGGCCACTTGATGAGAGAAGTCGGTGATCCCACAAAATTGATTAAAGCCATAGATATGGCAATAGAACTCGCAGAAGAGCGTGCAATACCATACGATGAATATATTGCTAACAAAAAGAAAGCGAAGGTTTTGTGTGATAGCAAAAATTGTTCTGGAATAATAGGAGCAGATGGCAGATGTGATGAATGCCAAAAAGTTTATCAAGCATAAATCATATTACATTTGCTCAAAATTGGAGCAAGGAATCATGAAAAAGATCATATTTATACTGATCTGTTTATGCTTTGTGACTCTGGCCTTTGCCGATGATCTGAAAATCAAAAGCGTTATCAAACCCGATCCACTGAGGGGCGGTCAAAACTATTTACTGTTAAATGATGACGGCAACGAAAAAGCCCGGATCAAACCAGATCCGCTCCGCTCTGGTCGATATTTAATTTTAGATAAAAAAGGAAATGAGCGAGGGATTATAAGACCTGATTATTTATGGAGTGATAGACTGGTAATCGAAAAGAAAAAATAGAAAGGGAACCATGGACCGGCAGAAAATAGTTAAAGAGATCCTCAAGATAGAGGATGCTATCCTTAGTATGGAACAAGAAGACGAAAAGATAAAACAGCTTGAGACAACCGATCCCGATAAAGCAAGAAAGATGACGGCTGACCAACGCAACAAATTGATAGAACTTAATAAAAAACAAGACGCACTATTTAAAAAGTTTGGGAAAGCGAAAAACGATTAAACAGAGGGGGATATGATTGTTATCTTAGAATTTTTCGGATTCATAGTGATCCTTTTAGTTTTATGCTTTTTAGCGTTTTTTATTTATAAGGTTATCGGATCAAAAAAGATAGCGGGTAAGATTTTCTTGGTAGTTAGCTCGATAGTAATTTTGCACCTGTCATTGCTTTTTTTATTAGTCTTTGATCCGGCTCTGCTTCCATCTTTTCTTGCAAAATATGGCGCAAAATGTTCCGAATTGATTTTTAAATTGATACTCGGGTAAAATAAAAGGGGTGAACCATGCCGGAATCAATAGCGGGAGAGGCAAAGGTTTTTTTAGATCAGGACAAAAAACTTAGCATTGAATTAAAGTTGCAAAACGATTTTACGCTAACATGGAAAGCGCCTCGCCCCTTGCCGTGGAAAACGCTGTTTGTCCTTGCCCATGAGGACGGGCTGAGCAGAGATTCACATTCCGGGAAGGGTCTGATTCATTCCTTAGAGGCTATCCTGTCAAGTTTTATAAACGGCAGAGCTAAATTTTCAGATGAAACCCGTCAAGCAATCACCAAACAATTAGACTCAGGCAAGATCATTGAATTTAAAAACCATAGGAAAGGCGTCAAATCATGGTAACCGTAACGGTTCAGGGCCGCACTTTTATGGGGGGAAATCCTACACTATTTCATTTTTATGGGGGGGAAGAGTAGGGGGAAGAAATATTTATTGAACAAACATGGATTGAAAAACCCACTGCAAAGGTTTAGTTAATGCACGTTTTTAAATTGACACTCTCACAAAACCGCATAAAAAAAGGGTTTAGGAGATTGACTCTCTCTAAACCCTTGATATTAGTGGTAGCGGGGAGAGGATTCGAACCTCTGACCTTCGGGTTATGAGCCCGACGAGCTACCAGACTGCTCCACCCCGCATCAAATTGTCCTTTAAAATCGAGTTTAATAGCCAAATCAGTGAAATTAGTCAAGGGCTTTCTTTTTTCGGTTGACCCGTCAGGCCTCCTTCGGTCCCTCAGGGATTAAAATCAGGATATCATCCATTTTTAATACCCAGTATTCCATTTCCTGCTTATATAGAAAGTCCAAGTTACTATTCCATAAACTCTCTGTGGGAGCGGCTTCCAGCCGCGAATTCAATTATCGCGGCTGGAAGCCGCTCCCACATTCAATACCACTTGTTCTTTCTGGATAACCAGATTCCATTTTTCCACTATTCTCTCCGAGCCATAGGCTCTATGAGCCGGGACTCTATACTAATTCTTCGATGCGCTGCCTGAGGCGATCAATTTCTTTTGAAGGCATCGGTGTTTTGCTGGATTTTAAAAGGACCCGTTTGTTGCGGCTGTTGTGTCCGGATATGATTTGAAGTGTTGACCGGGGGACGGAAAGGCACTTCGCCAGAAATTGAATACATCTTTTGTTGGCTTGCCCGTCAACCGGAGGGGCGGTCACCTTGATTTTGAGACGGTCGCCATGCAACCCGACGATCATATCTTTTGAAGCGCGGGGTTGGATAAAGACTTTGAATACGATGCCCTTGGCATTTTCCTGTATAAATAGCATCTGATTGGGGCGAAGCCCTAACTTGTTTTTATGTTGTTGATGATGCGGGTGGATGAAATGTTTTCAGTTAGCGGGATGATTTCAACCCGTCCGCCATAGCGTTCGACGATTTCACGCCCCCGAATTGCTTCAGTTGCGTAATTGCTGCCTTTTGTCAGCACCGCGGGACGGACAGCTTCAATGACCTCATTTAATTCTTGCGATGAAAAGGCGATCACATAGTCCACGCTGTCGAGCGCACTGATGATTCGTAAGCGTTCGTTTTCATTTATAATAGGACGGCCGGAACCTTTGAGCTGTTTGACGGATTCATCGTCGTCTAAAGCAACGATCAGTATATCGCCCAACTGTTTTGAGGCGGACAGCAACCTGATGTGGCCGACATGCAGCAGATCAAAACATCCATTGGTCAGCACAATGCGCTTACCGTTTTTTTCAAGTTTGCGTGCGACGGCCGAAAGCTCCGCCAGTGTTTTTTGCTTATCTACGGTAAGGGCCGGAATCAGATTAAGGGCTGCGGCCAGCTCGGTTTTAGAAACGGTGGCGGTTCCCACTTTGCCCACAACGATTCCGGCGGCAGTGTTTGCCAGCGCAACAGCCTCCTTGATGGAATATCCGGCGGCAATTCCCAAACCCAACACTGCCAGGACGCTGTCGCCTGCGCCCGACACGTCGAAAACCTGGCGGGCTTTGGTGCCGATTCGATAGGGGCGGGTGTTCTGCTCGAAATAGACCATGCCCTCTTTGCCGCAGGTGACCAGGATTTTATCGATACCGGTTTTTTCGATAAGACGCCGGGCCGCTTTGGCCAGACTGTCTTCATCAACAATTTCGATGCCCGCGGCCAGTGCCGTTTCTTTTTTGTTGGGCGTTATTAATGAGGCACCCGTATATTTTTTAAAATCAAGTCCTTTGGGGTCAACAATTAGCAGTTTGTTGTGTTTTTGGGCTGCAGCAATCAGTTTGGTCATCAACGCTTTGGTAATGAGCCCCTTGCCGTAGTCTGAGACGAGAATCAAATCGGCATCGGCACTCATTTCTGCGGCTGCGCGCGCAATCTTATTCATTGTTTGCCGACTGATTTCGGTTTTTACTTCTCTGTCAAATCGAAGCACATGCTGATGATCGGCAATTATGCGTGTCTTGCGGGTTGTCGGCCGCTGTATGTCCTGGACGACCCCCCGGGTATTAACCCCCAGCGCATTTAATTTCGTGAGAACCAGCTGTCCGTTAGTCCCGGAACCGATCACCCCGGCAGCTGAGACTTTAGCCCCCAGCGCAACAAGGTTGCTGATGACATTTCCCGCGCCGCCTAACGTATGTTCCTCGCTGGCAACCGATACAATCTGGACGGGAGCCTCCGGCGAAATGCGCTCAACATCTCCCCAGAGATATTCATCGACCATTAGGTCACCCGCCACCAGGATGCGGCAGCCTGCAAATTTTTTAATATCAATCGTCATTTAACCTTATTTTAAGGCTTTTGGAGATTTTTCTCAATCACTTCTTTAATAAATTTGGGCGGACGCACAACCTTGCCTTCGCGATTCAGGCAGGCATGTTTGGTATAGCCTTGAGCCAGAAGGGTTTGGGCGTTTTCACTGAATATCCGGTAATCAAACTTAATGGCGCCTTTCAGCCGGGTGTCTATTGAAGTTTCAATGATCAAAAGATCATCATACTTCGCCGGCACCGAATATTTACAATAGGCCTCTGCTACCGGAAGAAATATGCCCCGGCTTTCAACTGATGTGTAGGCAAGGCCCAGCGATCGGAACAATTCGTTGCGACCAATTTCGAACCATCTAAAGTAGTTGCCGTAATAGGCCTGCCCCATGTTATCCGTGTCACCGTAAATCACACGGCAGGTGGCTCTGTGAGTTGGCATGCGCGCTCTCGAATTCAAACGTGTTAGATTATTTTAAATAAAAGATATGAACGGTGTTAACAATTTATGATTTTTTGAATTTCGCGCTTTACTTCCTGATAGTTCATCGTTATCGGGAACTCCGGAAATTCGACTTTAACATTAGCGGGCGGGCGGAACAGGATGGCCTTTTCGGCTGCCTTGAGCATGGTGATATCGTTATACGAATCGCCGATGGCAATGACCTTATAATTCAGATTTTTAAGCGCAGTTGCCACCTTTTTTTTGCCATCTTTCTGACGCAGGTAATATCCGGAAATTGACCCGTCGGCTGCAACCGAAAGCGTGTTGCAAAAAAGTGTCGGCCGGCCAAGCTTTTCAAGCAAGGGGCCTGCAAATTCCACATACGTGTCCGATACGATAATGACCTGAAGCTGCGATCGAAGCCAGTTCAGGAAGTCCAGCGCCCCGTCAAGCGGCTGCATTTTAGAAATCACCGCCTGGATATCCTGAAGTTTCAATGCATGTTCGTCTAAAATGGCCAGACGCTTTTTCATCAATGCATCATAATCGGAAATATCCCGTGTCGTCAGCCTGAGTTCTTCAATGCCGGTTATTTCGGCCACGTTAATCCATATTTCCGGTGTAAAAATACCTTCCATGTCAGCGCAAATAATATACATGATTCTCTCTTCCGCCTAAAATATAGGTTATACCTAATCGAGTTGTTCATCTTCAATCCGAATCAGGACGGTCTTTTCACCGACCACATCCAGATCGTTGATTTCCGCTAATGCTTTCTGAACATTGGCCTCTTTCGCCAGGTGACTCACCATAACAACCGGGACGGATCCGTTGGTTTTACGGCCTTTCTGCTGCATCGACTGAATGCTGATATCATGGCTGCCCAAAATGCCGGATATTGTCGATAGCACACCGGGCCGGTCGAGGGCCGCGAATCGAAAATAGTAATGCGTGACGATTTCATTCATCGGCATAATTTTGCTTTTTTGGATATGATCCTGTTGAAAAGAAAGAGCGGGGATCCTGCGCGTTGTTCCAGCCATCAGGTTGCGGGCGATGTCCACCGCGTCGCTGATTACCGCGCTGGCGGTCGGCATCATACCGGCACCCCGCCCATACAGCATGATATCACCAACCGCATCACCGGATACCGTGATGGCATTTACCGTACCGTTGACATTGGAAAGAAGGTTGCTAAACGGGATCATGGTGGGGTGTACTCTTGCCTCAATTTTGTCGCCCTTTCTTTTGCTTATGGCCAGCAGTTTGATGCGATACCCGAAGTGCTCAGCAAACTCCACATCCAGCGGTGTAATCTTTGAGATGCCTTCAATGTACACATCCGCTAAATTAATTTCCGTTCCGTAGGCCAGCGCCGTTAAAATCGCTATCTTGTGGGCGGTATCGATTCCGTCGACATCCAGGGCCGGGTCGGCTTCGGCATAGCCTTTTTGCTGTGCTTCGGATAAGGCATCGCCGAAGCGTCTTCGTTCGTCGGTAATTTTCGTTAAAATATAGTTGCAGGTCCCGTTCAATATGCCGGTCATCGAGTGGATCCGATTGGCGACTAGCGATTCCCGCATGGATTTGATAATCGGCATGCACCCGCCGACTGCGGCCTCAAATGCCAGATCCACACCTTTTGCGGCAGCCGCTTTAAACAGCGCGTTGCCCTGACTGGCCAAAAGGGCTTTGTTGGCCGTTATGACCTGCTTGCCGTTGTTAATGGCTTTTAAGATAAGTTCTTTGGCGATTCCTTCGCCACCGATCATTTCGATGATGATATCGATTTTCGGATCATTTACGAGCGCATTTGCATCGGTCGTCAGGACACCTTCATCAAACTGGATACCCCGGTCTGTTTCGATGTCAATATCGGCAACTCGCTTGAGGTTCAAAGTCGCCCCCAGGCGTGCGCCAATCACCTGGCTGCTGTCAATAAGCAATTTAGCTACGCCGGTACCCACCGTGCCGCAACCGAGTAAACCTACGTTAATCGTTTTCATTTAAGTTGCTCCTTTATCGTTCTTAACGCTTTTTAGCATTTTAAGTGCTTATGATTTTTGCTTCTGGCCTCTGGCTTCTTGTCGCTGGCTGCTGGCTTCCTGGCACGGTTTGCGGGCGGGGATAAACAGGCTGTCCAACAACCCCTGCCCATTTTGTTTAAAGCAAACAACAATTAGATGTTGTTTACTAGTTAAAAAACCGGATGAAAATGCAATTATACTATTGATATTATTTGTAATATTTGTTATGAA
>Ga0255055_10000346_pt1 | contig 36071 bp, 34 predicted proteins | sample JV7_2_27_MG_FD_188633 | JGI IMG/M metagenome (GOLD analysis project Ga0255055, IMG submission 188633) | Seawater microbial communities from Jervis Inlet, British Columbia, Canada - JV7_2_27 | ecosystem: Environmental > Aquatic > Marine > Inlet | place: Canada: British Columbia | collected... | reverse complement strand
GTCTTGATCTGGGTGTACTCATCTTTATGCGTCTAAATTTTTGAGGGGTTTTTTTTGTATGATATCATCTTTTTCTACTTTTTGAAGTAATTCCGTTAAAACTACATTACTATAAGAAAAAAGTATACGAGGAACAAACTTATCCGCTAAATAATTCCCATCCTCGATTTCTTCTTTAAAAGGGAAAAGTTGTTTTTCTCTTATGACAGTCCCTTGGTAATTGCGCTCATATTCACGATAACCAAAAATACTATTTTTTACTATGACTATTTTTCTTTCGTAACCGTCAGGAATCCCAGCTTTTTCTAATATAAGGAGTATCTTTTCTCTTGATAAAACCTCAAGGAGTTCAAGATCCTCAGTTGTACCTTCATAAGTAGGTCCAGTTTGGGCTTGATCGTAATCTATTTCTTCTGCTAATCCTATCATAACTAAGAAGCCATGCATTTCGTTATCTTGGTCTACAGCGGTAATTTTAAAGGCAAATCCATGTTTATCTCTAATGGGTGGAGCCATCTTTGCTGCTATAAATTTCATTCTGGTAGTAGTATTATACCCGTGCCATAACCAGACTCTAAAATGCTGGGGATCTACAAATAGTAGAACAAAATCATCGTGTAATAAATCTTTTAATTTTACATCAGGATCGATTATTAGTTCTTCGAAATCACCAATTTCATCGTTAAATTGATAAACTGTTATAGTTTGGTTTTGTCTTGTAGCATTATCCTCTTTTTTTTTTTTATTTCCATTTGTAGGCTCTTCATCAGGCATTTTATATGATCAAAATTGCTTTTATTCCTTATAAACTAGTTAGGATTAATAATATATTATTATTTTTGCTATAAAAATTGATATAGAATTTCCATTAGAAATGCGTAAAAATCTGAATTTTGGCTGAAGAAAAGTTCACAAGATATAAAAATTTCGAGTAATTATATTCTTCAATCTTAATTTTTAGGAAACTATAATACTCAATTGAACGCGGGAATTGCCAAGTCTGGTTAAAGGCGCTGGGTTCAGAGCCCAGTCTCGTAGGGGTTCGGGAGTTCGAATCTCCCTTCCCGCATTTAAGCATTATCAAAATAGCTATTAAAAATACTTCGGTTAACGAATATATTCGCATTTAAATTTACATATATTTATATCTCAAAAGACTAAAAATTGTCGGTCAGTGTGTTTTTTAATATTAATATAAATCTTTATCTTGTGGGTTTTTTTATGTGCTGGAAAAAAATAAAAAAGAAAATAACTAAGAACAACAAAAAGGGCTCTCGAGAGCGCGATGTTGCTGAAAGAGTTTTATGGCGCCCTTATATCCCTTGGTCATTACCTTAAAGATTTATCATTGTTTTTTCTCAATCTTAATGGCTTTTATATAAGCGCAATCCCGAATTGCTAGGCTAAACAACCTCTAATTCATTTTTACACTTAGGGCAAAACAAGGGTAATTCCTCTTCACATGGTTCTAAATCATCACTATTTAGCAACTTTCTCCAGCAAATTAATTTTCCTTCTTTTTCAACCATATCGCGTCCATGATGTTGTGGGATGATATTTTTGGTTTCACACGCTTGGCAAATGATAGTTTTCGCATCGCTTTCCAAGTGTTCTACAGATAAGGCTTTAAACTTTGTTTTATATCTGAAGATTGTCATCCCGTTAATCAATACAATTAGTGAAACGCCCATGTCGCCTATTCCGACAGCAAGCCACAGTGTCATTAAGCCAATAACTGTTAAAACTGCGAATGCAACCTTGACAATTATTGAAGTCCATATATTCTGTCTAATGATCCTATTAGTTTTCTTAGAAATATCAAAAAAAGTTATTATTTTCTTTAAATCATCACTCATTATAATAACATCTGCAGTTTCTAGAGTTAAATCCGTAGCAGATGCTCCAATTGCAATTCCAAGATCTGATAACGCTAGAGCGGGTGCATCGTTAATCCCATCTCCTACCATAGCTACGCCCTTATATTTCTGCTTTAATTCTTTTATTTCTTCCAATTTTTGGTCTGGTAGCAATTCTCCATAGGATGAATCAATATCTAAGCACGCACCAATAGTATTGCAAACTATTTGATTATCCCCCGAGATCATTACCGACTTAAAACCTCGCTTTTTCAATCCATCAACTAAGAGAGGGGCAGAAACTCTTAAAACATCTCGAATCGTGATAACTCCCAAAATCTTGTTATTAGTTCCAATTAGTATGGGTATTGTTCCTGATAATTCGATATCTTCAAAGATACCCAAAGGAAGGTCAAATTTAAGTTCTTCAAGATATTTTTTGCTTCCAACATAGTAAACTTCTCCGCTAATTACACCTTTAATACCTTTACCTTTGACAATCTTAAAAGAATCAACTGTGTATAATGATAAATCCATGATTTTAGCTTGGTGAACTATTGCTCTTCCAATTGGGTGCTCTGAAAGAACTTCTAAACTAGCAGCTAGCTTTATAATCTCTTGTTTATCACTACTGTATTCAAATATATCAAAAACTTTTAAATTGCCTTCAGTTAGAGTTCCAGTCTTGTCAAAAGCGATTAGCTCGATGGTTTTCGCTTTTTCTATAAATTTATTCCCCTTAACAAGTATCCCTTCTTTTGCCAATTTCGTAAGGGCCGCTATGTTAGCGAGTGGAGTTGATAATGTGAGAGCACACGGACAAGAAACAACTAATAAGATAAGCCCTCGATAAAACCATGTATTAAAATTTAAGCTAAATAATAATGGAGGTATAAACATTACGAGGAGTGAACTAATTAATATGATAGGTGTGTAGTATCTGGCAAACTTCTCAATAAATCTTTCACTTTTACTTTTATTTTGGCGCGCTAATTTGATACTCTCGGCTATTTTTGCGACTACTGTATCTTGACTTTCTCTAATTACTTCTATCTCGATAAAACTGTCGCTATTAATACTCGCAGCGTATATTTCGTCATTCTTACTTTTAAAAACAGGAAGAGACTCCCCTGTTATTGCGCTTTCGTCGAAATAAGATTCTCCTTTTATAATTTTTCCGTCTATTGGTGCTTTCATTCCCGGTTTAATACCAACGATGTCTCCAATTTTAACTTCTGAGGTAGGAATAAATCTATACCCTTCTTCAGTTTTTAGGAGTGCTTCATCAGGTGCTAATTCAAGTAATTCCTTAATTGCATTTCTAGATTTATCTGTGGTTAATTCCTCCAAAAATTCTGCGATAGCGTATAGTAAAATTGCGGTAGCCCCTTCTTGGCCATGTAAAATAAAAAATGAGGCAACTCCCGCGACTAACATAAGAATATTAGCAGTAATTCTCTTAGATAAAACATCCTCGATAGCTTCTTTTAATATACCATAACCAGAGAGCAGAATTGATACAATTGCTAAAATTTGGCTCAACAAAACTGCTTCTGTTAGAAACTCCAAAGTTATTGATATTCCAAGAAATAATAAAGATGGAATAATGAAGTACCAAAATTTTTCTTCAAAAAAGGATTCTTCTTCCTCTTCAAGTCCTTCGTCTAAACACAGCTCATTCGTACACTGAGTAACCATGACGTTCACTATGTAATGTAAATTAGTTCTATCTAAAAAGCTTTATATTATATAATAAAAAGAAGCTAACATCAGTTAAAACTAATAATTAGACTCTTTCGACTAAGACTTTAATATTATTTGGCAGATTTTAATTTAATTAAGGTTAACTGATGATAAAACTCAAGTTGAATTTCCTTTTATTAATTATAAATTGATGTCTTAAATTTGATTTCAAAAATAGTTAAGGCTACTTAACAACATAAACCAATTTTTGACCTTCTTGTTCTTCTAAACCTAATTCTCTCCGAACTGCATTTCTTATTAAATATCCTCCTACATGGAGTATGGAGTCCTTTAATATATTGTCTTGATCCATTGAAGCATTACATGGATAGGAATGATGCGCTTTACTAATTCTTTCGTTTAGACTTATATCTTCATCGTCAATATATTTAGCTTTTAACTGTTGGAGTACAAAATAAGAACTTCCACACGGAGCGCATTGAAGAACGCATGTATCTTCAATTGATTTGCCATCTTCGGATAATAGGAATGAGACGATAGGTACTCCTATTTTGTAATGATCAATAAATTTTATTATCTGATCTCGTTCCTCTGTAACGTGGAAACCTACTTTGTTATTCTCGTCCAGTTCTTTATTTAAAGCACAAAAAGGTTTTGGAAACGCAGCTTGCATTCCAAATTTTGCAAAATCTTCCAACACTTGGACTTGCAGGCCGGGTTGAACCCACTTTGGGTTTTCTATTGGAATAATAATTGTACCAATATTCTTATCTTTAAGGTATTCAGGTAATCCGGAGAGCAAATCTTGATGAATTCCGACAACTAATAAAAAATCTACTGGAGGTAAGTTTTTCGGTAGATATTCTTCCGGATCTTCGATAAAATCGGGGACATTTTCGCCTATAATATCGTAAAAGTAAATCGAACTAGAAAACTTACCTACATATTCTCTGCATTTATCGCATTTGACATCTTTTTCGAGTAATTCGCACGCCTTGCAAAATTCATCGTCGTTTATTAGATTTCCTACAAATTTTTGCGCTAACATAACAGTATCTGGATCTGGACCGTAAAAAACTCCAAGTTTGTATTGTTTTTGTTGAGAACTCATCATATAATCTATAAAATATATTGTTTTATCTGTTACTCTGATAATTTATAAATCATATAATCCTTAACACGAAGATGTTCGTCTTCGAATGGAAATAGAGAAATTTATCTTTTATAGTTAATATTTATAACATAATTTACAGATTTCCATAAACCAATATGGTATACTCATCGAATTATCCTTATAGTTAAAGATGGAGCATTTTAAAATACGGAAAGAAATCATAACTGATCTTAAAGAAGACTTCCCCGAGTTAGTTGATAAATTTAACCATTTCATTTTAGCTCAATTCCAGAGTAAAAAAAATACCGTTATACACTTAACTTTCATTAGGAAAACTGAATCATTACCAAAAGAAGTAGTAATTAAAATCTTCAGAAACGATAATGCTGATACTGAATATGACATCCTAAAGAAACTTTACAAGCAAGATATTCCAGTTCCCAATATTTTATTCTTTAAAAAACCGTATTTAATACTTGAAAAAATTGAAGGAATTAATTTATGCGACTTTATTAACTATAGATTATATCGAGTTGCCGATTTAGACAGCTTGGATACGAAGTCTAAGAATGAGCTTTTGATGTGCATTGAAAGATTAGCCAATTGGTTAAGAAAGCTCCATATAAATAATATAATAGAAGATAAAGAACACGCGCATACTAAAGTGTTAAATAAGGGTGATACGCGATTAAGGGATTTTATATATAATCTTTCAGATAACAAAATATATGGAGTAGATTTTGAAGAATCCTATGAGGGGAATCACATTGATGATATAGCCTGGATATGCTGTTCTTTACTTGATACAAAACCAGGAATATTTGAAAAAAATTATCCCAAATCAAAAATTGAATTAATTAACTACTTCCTAAAAAGCTATTATCGTATTAATCCTGAAACTCGTTTTGATTTTAATTATTTTACCGAAAAATTAATCGAAAATCTAAACACAGTTTTAAGTAGAAGAGGTCTTGACATGACTTTAAATAGAGACACTTTCATTAAAGATATCTCTAAAGATATCTAGTTTTTTTGTGTAATCTTTGATTTTAGTCTTTAATATTTGGTAATATTGAAAAATACACATTTAATAATGTGTGCTCTATACATAAATTATATTTATATTTGAGGTAATAAAGTGAATTTAACGTGAGTGAATCCTTAATAGATGCTAAAACATCACTAAAGAAAATGGCTTCGATAATTGTAAATTTAAGTGGTTTGAATAGCGATTACATCCCAAAACTTCGAATACAACCTGAAAAGATACTCGAAGAGCTAGAAAAATATGGAGATGGAAAAAATGTCTTGATCAGTACATTAAAATCCAACTATGAAGAAATAAACACCTATAAAAACAAAATTTCCCAGAGTCAACGAGACATTGTGAAGTTCGAGGAAGAAAATGCAGAGCTTGTGCAAAATCGCCAAGAATTGGAAGCCAAAATTCAGGAAAGTCGAAATAAATTAAAGGAAGTTAAAGAAACAATCAACATTAAAAAAGAAGAACTAAAGAATCGGGAACATCGATTAAAAGAACTCGAAGATCGCTTATTTGCGTTAAAAAAAGAAGTTGAAAAATTTGAGGGAATATTGAAAAATCTTGAAGCAGAACTTAACGAAACTTTCATTAAAAAAGAAAAATTCGTTGAATCCTATGAACTTAGAGTTGCTGCTATGAAGGTGTTGATAAAGAGAAAATATATTAATTCTCTTCTTTACCAGTTTATTAAAGCTTTACAAGTAGGAAGTTCTTTAGACCTTAAAAATATTCTAGTTGCCATTGATATGAGAGAAGAGCAAGCACGCAAGATAATTACCAAAATGCTTGAAGATAATGCTCCTATTGAATTCGATCAATCTTCTGGTACAATCACTTTAAAAGAGGAGGTCGATTTCTGATGAGTTCGAACTTAAACGACATTTTAGGAACAATTGAACAGCTTGAAAAATATTTTGACGAGTATCAACAATCACTTAAAAAAAACAGCGAAAATATTATTCAGAATTTGAGCTTAACTTGGAAGAAGATGCAACTTGAACTTGAAGATGTTAAAAAGCTAGAAGAGGCGACTGAAGTCCAAAATAATGAGCTAACAGAACTCAACACAAAATCGGATGACCTAGCAAAAAAAATAGAAGTATTAAAGTCGTCTAAAAATGGACTACAAGCAAAAACTTCAGAACTACAAAAATCCATTGAACAAATCAGTGACGAACTCAAAGGACCAAAACTAGAACTTGAAGGTCTTCAGTCGAAACTAAAGATTTTTAATGACAAAATTGTTTCGAAGGAAAGTGATAACAAGTTATTAGATCAAAAGAAGATAGACAACGAAAACCGTGAAAGACATTTAAGAACAGAATATTCCGAAGAAAAGATGAAGGATTTAGACTTAAAACTAAATCATTTGAAGAGGAATAACTACTTTACATCGTTTTTAATAGAGAACTCTGAAGAAGAAATCTCAGAAGTCGATATATTAGCAACGATCATGGCTCAGGGAAGCTGTAACCTTAACGAATTAAAGAAACTTCTTTCTGTCCCACCTATTATGGCAGTACGGACTATTAAACAACTCGCAGTCAAGGGTATTATAAACCTCGATGAGGACACTAATATAATAACTATGCCTTAACTATTTTTTTCCTATTTTAAACTACTATGTCGTAAAGAACACCTACTCTTTTTACAATATTACAGACTTATTTTTAAAACCACGATTCTTATAATGATTATGGGACTATTTACTGTGAAAAATTTAATGAGTTTTCTTTCTTATACTCCATCATTTTTACAGTCAATAGTAAGAAATGTTCCGTTATATGTGAATTACGACTTAACTTGGCATTGTAACCTAAAATGCACGCATTGCTATTTTTTCTCATCAGCAAACGAATTAAAATCTAAAAGAACGGAATTATCGGAAGAACAATTCATTAAGTTATTTAAATACCATAGAAATTTAGGAACCAAAACAGCTATTTTAACCGGTGGAGAACCTACTTTAAGAATGGAGGTTATAAAAGAAGCAATTAAAATTTTTCCCACTGTACAGGTTGTATCTAATGGAATCATAAAGTTACCTCGATTTAATGGATATAAACAACCGAAATACTGGGTAAGTATAGATGGTACTAAAGAAACTCATGATAAAATAAGAGGAGCTAATGTTTTTGATAAAGTCATACTAAATATTCGGGAGAACAATCCGATCGTTACTTCTACCATCATGACATTAAATTATAAGGAAATTGAAGATATTGTCAAAATTGCTTATGAGAACGATGCATCAGGATTAATATTTCTATTTTATACCAGTTATCCTGACGACCCACTCTTATTAAAAGGTAATATATTAAAAAAGACCATTAAAGACATTTTAAAGGTAATGCGTGAATATGGAGATTTTATTATTTATTCCAAAAAAATGTTAGATGTATATTTGTCAAAAGAATTCGTGCCGCATTGCGTATTTAAAACGGGTCAAATAAAAAGTTTCTTTCCCGATGGAAAACAAAAGTTTTGCGTTATGGGAAATTCACCGCTTTTATGTGACACTTGTGGCTGTGCTGTGCCAATTGCTGCTTATGCCATGTTTAAGAAATTTGATTCAGGTACAGTTGATAAAATAAGAAAATTGTTTAGCTTCAATTAATTTCTGATTTTTTATAAATTTCTCATTAAGAGTTAAGAGAGTTACAATTACTCTAAACTTTTTAATAAAAAATTCTATAATGGTACTGGATTATTCTTAAAAGCTTTATTTCTCCAATTTCTAGTCATTCTGAGCAATATGATTACAATATTGCCTGAACGGATCGTTTTTAGACGATATTACCCGTCAGACCAAACGCATAATTTTTTATATTATGTATTTTTTTTTCAATAAGATTTGAAAATTTTCGCTGGAGAGATATGGAAATTGGAAAATTTAAAAAAATATTAAAAACCTTAAAATTGATAAAATAAATGAGCAGGAGAAGAGCATTAAAAACCGTAATTAGTGAGCATAAAGTGGTATTTTTAATCGTGTTTATTCTCATAATTGGAGGTTCTTTTGGAACTTTTTTTATACTTGATATATTATCCGCTCGAAATCCAAACCGAATTACACTTGCCACTACAACTTCTACATATGATTCTGGATTATTAGATTATTTATTACCTAAGTTTACTCAAAAAACTGGAATTGAAGTCTCAGTTCTATCCGTTGGAACGGGACAAGCATTAGTATATGGAGAAAATGGCGATGTAGATGTAATACTTGTTCATTCCAGATTAAGAGAAGATGCCTTTGTAAACGATAGTGATGGACAAACTCCCTACGGTATAAATAGAGCATGTGTCATGTATAATGATTTTATTGTAGTTGGTCATGAAAACAATCCTGCAGAATTATTACCAGATGATAATATCACTACTGTTATGATAAAATTAAAAGAAAGTATAGATGTAGGCAATTCAACATTTTTTTCTCGAGGAGATGGTTCAGGTACCTATTCCAAGGAATTATCTTTATGGTCATTAATCAGTGTTACTCCAGATGTAGAGTGGTTTGCACAGCCTGAGAAATACACCGAAACCGGGCAAGGAATGGCAACTACTTTACAAATGACTTATCAAGATCCAAATAACAAAGGTTATACTTTAATAGATCGAGGTACTTGGCTCTCTTTTAACGATACCTATACAACTCTAAAAATATTAGCTGAATCAGTTGTAGGGGAGGATAACTTACTTAATCCTTATGGCGTAATCCCCGTAAATCCAGATTTACATTCACACGTTAAATATAGTAGTGTATTGAGGTTTGTTGGATTTCTTACTTCAAATTATGGACAAAATTTAATTAGTTCTTACACAAAAAACGGAGAAACACTATTCTATGCTGCTTTTGGTATGTGTAATTTAACGCATAACTGCCCAACAACAGAAGAAGAAGTTTCTTTTTGGACACCTTATCAGCAAGAATTTACTTAAACAAATTACAAAAGAAAGATGTCAAACGAAATTATAGAAGGAATATTAGAAGCGATCTATTTAATATTTACTTTCGATCCAGAAGTCTGGAGCGTGATTGAAGTGTCATTTCGCGTGTCTCTAATTTCTACATTTCTTGCAGCATTAGTTTCTTTACCAATTGGTTCTTTCATCGGATTAAGAGAATTTCGAGGAAAAAGATTTCTCAGTAATTTGATTAACACTTTTATGGGATTCCCCCCAGTAGTAATGGGGCTTATCGTATTTCTATTACTATCTGCTGGAGGAATATTCGGACCATTAGGGTTGTTATATTCAACATCTGCTATGATTATTGCTCAATTTCTTTTAGCGGTGCCAATCATAACTGGAACTGGAAAAGCAGCAATAGAAAGCGTAGATCCCGCCTTGAAAGAAACAGTACTTTCTTTGGGGGCTAATGAACGGCAACTTTGGTGGGAATTAATCAAACATTCTAAAAAATCGATTATTGCGGGTTTTCTTGTAGCTTTTGGTCAGGCAATATCTGAAGTTGGGGCTGTCATGATCGTAGGTGGAAACATTCGTTGGGCAACCAGAACATTTACTACCTCAATTGTATTGCAAACGCGTATGGGTGAATTTGGTATGGCGATAGCGTTGGGGATTATTCTAATATCGATAGCTTTTATATTAAATTACGGTTTAACCCGATTACAAGGGAGTGATAAATAGAGTGAGCCTGCTTGAAGTTAAAAACCTGTCAAAAGATTACTATAAAAAAGATGGAAGTATAATCTCAGTACTTTCAAATATTAACCTTTCAATTAACAAGGGAGAAACTTTTGCTATAATCGGCCCAAATGGAAGTGGAAAGACCACTTTATTGAGAATATTAGGGTTTCTTGAACCTCCAACGCAAGGAGAAATAAGATATTTGGGTAAAGATATAACAAATTTATCAAGAAAAGAAAAAACACTATATCGAAGAAAATTATCATTCGTAAGGCAAAAACCATTAGTAAGAGATGCTTCAGTTTTTGATAACATTGGTTATGGATTGAAAGTTAGAGGATTGAAATACAAACAGTACAAGCATCTAGTTGATGAAATGATTGAATCTGTAGGACTCTCTGGTATGGAAAACAAAAACGCTAGGGCTTTATCAGGAGGAGAAATGCAGAGAGTAGTAATCGCAATGAATTTCATAATTACCCCTGAAATATACTTACTCGATGAGGTCTCCGCAAATTTGGATCCGATGAACGTTAAAATTCTAGATAGTTTCATTAGTAAAATCAAACAAGATAAAGAAAAAACAGTCATATTAAGCACTCACGATCGATATGAAGCAATAAGATTAGCTGATCGAATAGCAGTTTTAAGTGAAGGCAAAATTAATCAAATTAATTCTCCAAGCGTAATATTTCAAACTCCTAAAGACGAATTCACAGCATTTTTTGTAGGCTACGAAAATATTTTTTCAGGTAACGCCCAAGTAGATCCAACATCAAATCTTAATCAAATAAAAATAAATGATATTGTTATTACTGCATCGGATCAAAAAGAAGGAAAAGTTAAAGTTTGTATCCATCCTCAGAGTATTATTCTCGCTATAAATCCCCCTCAAAATGTTAGCTCATTGAATTTATTTAAGGGTAAAATCGATGAAATTCGAGATCTTGGTAATTTAATCCATGTCATTATTAAAACTAATTCAGAAAGATTTTTAGTAAGCGTTACAAAATTATCTCAGCAAAAATTAGGAATTAAATATGGAACAGAAGTTTATATCAATTTCAAGGCGACGGATGTTAAAATACTATAATCCTAAATTTTTTAATGTAATGAAATTTATATCGATATGTACGGGAAATGAAAACGTAAAAAAAAGTTCTGTGTGAAAAAATGATTGATATATCTGAAAAAGATTCTATACTAAGAATAGCAACGGCATCAGGGAAAATTTACTTAAAGAAAGAGACAATAGAAAGAATTAAAAATAAAAATCTTAAAAAAGGGGATGTTTTTACTATTGCAAAAATCGCAGCGATTAATGCCGTTAAAAAAGTTCCTGATTTAATTCCATTATGTCACCCAATTCCTATAAATAATGTTGTTATTGATTTTAATTATGAAGGCGATAATCTTATTAGAGTGACAAGTACCGTCAAAAGCATTTCAAAAACTGGTGTAGAAATGGAGGCTCTCATGGGAGTCAATATTGCTTTATTAAATATCTGGGATGTCGTAAAGATGTATGAGAAGAATAGTAAAGGACAATACCCGATAACGGTTATTTCTGAAGTGAAAGTTGACGAAAAAATAAAAAAAATGTAAGAAAATATTATGAAAGACAACTGTAATAGAGAAATAAAACACATTAGATTTTCGGTAACAGGAAAATGTAATTACAATTGTATCTACTGCGATAGAGAAGGATTCATTCCCAAAACGACGGAACTAAGCGTTGGTGAAATTACTCAACTTTGTAGGATATTAGCACAGGTATTAAAAGTAACCAAAATTAAATTTACAGGCGGAGAGCCTTTACTCAGAGAAGAAATAGTCGAAATTATCAGAAATGTTTCTAATTTGCAACTTTATAAAGATATATCTATGACAACAAACGGCGTTTATTTAATTGAAAAAGCTCAAGACTTATATGATGCTGGGCTAAACCGTATTAATGTGTCGTTAGGAACATTAAAACCAGATGTATATAGGAAGATATACGGTTCTGATTCCTTAAAGACTGTACTAAAAGGATTGATGATAGCAAAAGAAGTAGGACTTACTCCTATTAAATTGAATTATGTTGTCCTTAGGGGCATAAATAATCAGGAAGTTAATGATTTGATTAATTTTTGCGCTGAAAATAAGTTTATTTTGCAGTTAATTGAATTACATAAAGTGTCTAAATCTATCAGTCAAGATAATGGATTCTATGAAAAGTATTATTTCGATGTAACACCTTTACTAGAAGAATTTGAAAGAAAAGCTATCGATATAGAAATAAGGGGCAATATGCAAAATCGAAAGGTGTTTACACTACCAAACTCAGCAAAAGTTGAAACTATTACTCCCGGGCATGAATTTTGTATGGGATGCACAAAACTAAGGGTTGGATGCGATGGAAATCTTTTCGGTTGTCTTTTTCGATCTGATTTGGGTACAAACGTAAAAGAAGCCTTGAATAACAATCACTCACTATCTATGTATGAAAAAATTGTTAAACAAGTTGTAGATACCAGAGAACCTTATTATTAATCAAAATTTAGATGTCGTGATAATGAAAGTCGAAGTACTTTACTTTGCTAATTTTAAGGATATAACAGAAAAAGATAGGGAATTTTTAGAGTTAAAAGGAAACACTGTAGAAGAACTTACTTCAAAGCTCTTTAGCAAATATGATCCTATAAAAAATCTAATATGGGACGAAGAAATAAAAAGTTTGAAGGTAGATATCTCTATCGTCCTAAACGATAAATTGATTACAGATAAAAATAAAGGAAAAATAGCGTTGGTAGATGGAGATAAAGTAGCTTTTCTATTACCTTTTGCAGGAGGTTAGCTAAAGTGAATGATAATAACTTTATTCAAGTTAAATCGGGTATCTATGAAAAAAATGAAGTTAACTTAAGTGATATCATCTTTTCGCTAAAAAATCATCCAAAAATTAAAGATGCTGGCTCGATTCTAACCTTCACAGGAATTGTAAGAAATACTTCCAAGGATGGCAAATTAATTCGTAATCTAGAAATTGATGCTTATGAAGAGCTTGCCAATAAAACCATTAATAAAATATGTAAGGAAATCAAAGTAATCCCCGGAATAGTTGATATCGTCATAATTCATTTTAAAGGAGTTTTTGACATTAAAGATGAATTAGTTCATGTCATAGTCGCGTCTTCTCATAGGGAAGAAGGATTTAAAGCTTTGAGACTTGCTGTTGAAAAATATAAGAAAGAAATAGCCGTTTGGAAGAAAGAAGTATTTTTAGATGGTAGTTCAGAATGGGTTCATTAAATTAAAAAAAATCATTGTTAGGACATGTTCAAATGAAATTTTTACAAACCATTAAAGTAGAAGAATTTAAAAAGATATTAGAGTCTATACCAAGGATAAAGATTAAAAAAGAAGTCATTCAGCTTGAGGAAGCTTATAATAGAGTTTTGTTCAGAGACATTATAAGTCCCATTGATGTTCCTCATTTCCGGAAATCAAGAATGGATGGTTATGCTGTAATTACCGAGGATACTTTTCTTGCTGAAGAAGACAACCTCATAGAATTTGAGTTAATCGAAAGTATTCCCGCAGGAGAAAAACCTAAAAAAGAAATATCCAAGGGTCAATGTTCGTACGTTGCTACGGGTGCAGCCATTCCGGAAAACGCTGATGGTGTAGTAATGGTTGAGTTTACCCAAAAAATTGAAAAAAATATTCAAATCTCAAAAGCTATAACTCCTGGAACCCATATAATAGAAATTGGCCATGATATTCAAAAAGAACAAATTATTGTTAAAAAAGATCGATTAATCGATTTAGCAACTCTCGGAATTTTAGCATCATGTGGAATAAGAGAAGTGTCAGTTTATAAGAAATTAAAGGTAGGGCTCATAAGTACTGGAAACGAGCTCGTCAGCGATAATGTTAAAGAATTAGAAATTGGGAAAATTTACGATGTAAATTCTATAATTTTGAAAAAAGCAATTGAAAACACAGGAGCGTTGGTGGAATTCTTTGGTATTCTAAAGGACGATCTTAACGAATTGAACTGTGTTATTGATGAAGCGTTGAAATACAGTGATATTGTTATTCTTTCTGGTGGTACTTCTAAAGGTGAGGGGGACTTAGGTCCTAAAGTTTTAGATCAATACGACAATAAAGAAATAATGGTGCACGGTGTTAGAATCAAACCCGGAAAACCAATTATCTTTACTAAGTTTGGCAACAAGATGATATTCATATTGCCCGGATATCCAACTTCAGCATTAAGCTGTTTTTATGTTTTTATTGATAATTTTCTTAGAAAGAATTCTGGTTATCCGTTAAAAGAAACTAACTCTAAGCACTTCGAAGTTGGAGAAAGAATATACAGCACGATTGGCCGCCACGAATTCAAAACCGTGCAAATTAAAGATGTGAATGGTGTGAAAAAGATTTTTCCTGTAAAAACTGGTTCTGAAGCTATCAGCACTATGTTTTATGCAGATGGCTATGTTGAAATAGATGAATTAGAGTCAATAATTGAAAAAGGAGAAAAAAAAAGGGTGTATTTTTTTTAATGAAAGTTCATGAACAACATAAGAAAAAAGGGCCTGATAATGTTAACCTCGCTTTAGTTATCGTAAGCACTTCCAAATTTAATGAGTTACAAGAAAGGAAAATTAGCTCAGATAAGACGATACCGTTGGTGCAGCAAATTTTAGACCAAATCCCTGGAGTTTTCCTAGCTTCTTCAGAAGTAGTTTCTGATAACCAAGTTCAAATCGTAGAGATGTTAGAAAGATTATTAAAAGTTTCTTCCCTACATGCCATCGTTTTTAGTGGGGGGACCGGATTAACACCTAAAGATGTAACGTACGAAGCAATTAAACCTTTATTAGAAAAAACTATAGATGGCTTTGGAGAATTATTCCGGTATCTTTCTTTCAAAGACATTGGTCCATCGTCGATGTTATCACGAGCACTAGCAGGTAAAATCAAAAATAAAGCAGTATTTTTACTTCCAGGATCTCCTAATGCTGTAAAATTAGCTTTAAATAGATTAATTTTGCCCGAAATCAAGCATATGATTTATATGATAAATAAAAAAGAGTGAGCATTCTGAAAAGTTTAAAAAAAATTGGTTTCTCAAAATTAACTTTATTAGATGATGCTCTAAAAAAAATACAAGCTCATATCACACCAGCTTCTCTTGATGAAGTAGAAACATCTAAAACATTAAACCGAATATTAGCTACTGATATTATCAGTGAACTCGATATTCCCCCTTTTGATAGATCTGCAATGGATGGGTACGCTGTTAAAGCAGAAGATACATTTGGCGCATCTCCTAGTAATCCAAAAATAATAAATAAGATAGGAACAATTGAGATTGGGGAACAAACTGATCTTGTTCTCAAACCGGGGAGAGCTATTAGAATATCCACTGGAGCCACAATACCACAAGGCTCTGATTCAGTTATTAAAATAGAAGATACAGATATTAATGGCGATAAAATTTCTCTTTATACTTCAATAGTTCCGGGAAAAAATGTATCTAAAAAAGGCGAAGACATTCCTCTAGGAACAGAAATATTAAAATCAGGTATTACCATTAAAGCTTCTCACATAGCTCTTTTGTCTTCATTAGGGATTAAACATGTCAGAGTAAAAAAAAAACCAAAAGTTAGTGTTTTTGCTGTAGGGGACGAATTAATTGAAGTAGGTAATCCCCTTCCAACAAGTAAAATCTATAATTCAAATAGTCCGATGGTATCGAGCCTTGTAGAAACATATGGGGGAAGTGTCGTAAGAGCATTAAACCTTAAGGACAATAAAGACGAAATTACAAATAATTTAATTAAATCTTCTGCAGACTCTCAAATTATTATATTTACGGGTGGTACATCTGTGGGAACTAAAGATTTCTTGCCCGAAATAATGCTCAAAAACGGTCAGGTGTTGGTTCATGGAATTGCGATGCGACCTGGTTCACCTGTCTTAATCGGATTAATGGGTCAATCGTTAGTTTTTTGCCTACCAGGTACTCCTGTAGCAGCGTATATTTGCTTTCTATTAATTGTTGGAAGCACCATCAAGAAGATGTTAGGATGCATTAACATAGATCCAAGAGTAGAAATCATAGCAACAATTAGTAAAGATGTACCTGTATCGCGAATGGGATATAAACATTTCTTGAGAGTTAGACTTGAGAAGAAAGAAAATCATTTTTTTGCCACCCCAGTTAAATTAAAAGGCTCTGGAATCATAAGCTCCCTAACTCAATCCGATGGGATTGTAGAAATATCTGAAGATAAAGAAGGATTGAAAAAAGGAGAAATAGTGTTGGTTTATTTGCATCCCTAACTTTTTACCTATCCTAAGTTCTCTTAGATCGTATTCTCTGCTTAATTTTTTCAAACATGTTCTTTAAGCGTCCTCTAAATTTATTCAAATCAATTGACCTTTTCTTGACTATACCTAACGCTATATTATTTCTTCTTTCCCACCTACCAACAAAAAATAATAATATAGCTGAAATTATCATTAAGAAAGGACCAATTCCCGGAAAAGTTATCCCAAAATTAGATACTAGACTTGAAGGGTCTAGAGCTCCAGAAATAAATGGAGTTATGCTAATAAAAATTAATATTATAGTTGGATAAAATAATTTAATAATGGCCGAAAGCCTTAAACTGATGAAATTTAACTCTGAATTAATTATTGTAGCAATGAAAAAGATGGCAGTTAAAAAAGGAGCAATCACACCAAAATGTAATTTCCAAGTGTATAAATTGTTAAAAAAATAAATATGACTGAGAGAAATTTCCCCGCTTTCATAAATTATCCATGGCATTAAAATTGAAATGTAATAAATTATATCAAAAATAAATATTATGACAATTTCGATGAAAAGCTTGTGTTTTATACTAATCCTTATTTCAGAATTCATTTCAGGTATTTTCCGATACTTCCTCCGAATTGCTACTGCTAGAGGAATAATAATGATAATCGAAATGATTATAATAAAAGGGATTGTTAAATTACTCACCATCATGCCCGCTGAGAAGATATTAGACGAAAACCAAACATTACTCATATTTTTTAATTTAACCATAATATAATAATCAAGATTAGAACTGAAGATTGTCGGACTTAGTTCTCCCTCCCAATTCATCTCATCAATTCTATCAAGACTAACAGATTCCCAAGTAGATCCAAGAATATCAGTATATTTATATATCACTTGAATTGAATCGATTTCCTCAGTTGAGTTTACTCGTAAAGCGATATGCAGATTATCACCAAGAAGATCTTTGGTTTTAGATGTGCTAGTTATGTTAATTTGAGGGGGAATGGAACCATTGTTTAGAATATAATCAATGAAAAATTTAGAGGAACCTTCAAATCCCGGAAAACCATGATGATCGTTAGGGAAAATCTGAAGAAATTTAGCAGCATGCTGAACCGCATCATAAGTACCTTTTATTGAGCTATAATGAAAAAAATCGTCGTTAGTTCCTATTTGCCACATTATTGGAGGAAGTTTGGGAGATTTTAAATAATGTATTGGATCAAATCTTAAGAGCTGGTTCGTTATATAAGAACCAGGAATTTCCCTGGTATTTTTCCCTAATAACCAGAAAATTAATCTATCGGGATGGTTTAAATTTTTAACGATATCTCCTATAGCGATATACGCTGTAACCCCGGCAATTCTTTCTCCTGAAATTCCCGCCAACCACATCGCATTTAATCCTCCATATGACTTTCCTGTAACCATTATTTGAGAATTATTTACACGTGGAAGAGTTTCAAGGACTCTCAAGCCTTGAATTGCTCCACATAGTGCTAGATAAAAATGAGCTGATTCGTTATACGCTCCCTCATAATATAAATTTCCTGACTCTGGTTCTGCTCCTTCTGATTTACCGTGACCTGGATGTGAATGGCATAAAACTATAAAACCTTTCTCTAAATAGGGGATAGCTAGATCAAATGCATCCTTTATTTCTCCAGTTAATCCATGCATAACTAAAGCTCCCGGATTACTACTCTTGATAATTTCTGGATAAAGTAAAACGCCATTTAATGTAAGATTTTGTGGTTGTGCTCCAACCCAGTTAGGCGAATTAAAATAAATTTCTCGAGCTTTCAATTCATACTTTTTATTCGAAAACGAGATTGTGTGTTCTATGGTGTGATTATCACCATAAACGATATTTAATGCTGTACTATTTACTCTTTCAATTTCATTCTCCCAAAAATCTAAGATCTCAAAATTATCTCCATTAGCAGACACAGAGAATAAAGAGGAATCTTTATTGTCAAAAAATGTCAAATTATCTAACAGTAATGGAATTAGTAGAATCGATATTACGACGATAAATCCAAGAAAAATACTATTCTTTTTATTTTTTTTAAAGATAGATTTTAAATGCATTATTAAGTTAAAATGAAATCCTTACTTATTAAAAAATTCCTTAAGTGATCTATATGAATCGTATTAATGATTTTTGAATATTTATTACATCATCCATACAAAAATTCTCATCAGAAAATTTAGATCAAAATATGATTTTACCCTTTTTCATATACTATTCCTGTACCGCCTGATGGATAATGAAAATCAATGGCATCAGCTTCACAAACTTGATAGCACGCAGCACATTCTAAACATCTCTCTTTATAATCTTCTGAAATAGAAATTGCATTGTCGATCTTACGCCATAAATTAGCTACACAAACTAGAATGCATTGCCCGCATCTATTACATTTATTTTGATCAATAAATATAAAATCTAATGTGCCAGGGATGTGTTTTGTTAAACCATTGGATTTCATGTATCATCCCTCCGTGGTTTTTTTTTCTTAGGAATTAAATCCATTACCTTAGGAATTACAGACATTAATTTCTGAGGGTCTATCATTTTATCAAGATCTTCCTCAAAAATTTTAGCTACAAGCGGAAAGACATATTTCATTATGAAGGGAAGGGCTTTAGGCATATACGATTTAATTTGGGATGCAATCTGTCGAACTCGCTTTGCATGTGGTTGAGACCAATCATAAATTCCACCCATTGCCTCCATAAACATAGGAACAAACCAAGACATCGTTTCTTGTGGACTGAAAGGGAGTGCTTTCCATATATTATGTAATTCTTCTCCGGTTTCGAAATCCTCACCAACAGTTGTATTTTTCCATACTTTGTCATATTTTGAGAGAAAGTTTTTTGAAAAATCTTCAGAGGTGATTGCTTCTGCTGCTACTTCTGCTGCAGCTTTCCCTGTTACCATAGCAGGATATATTCCTTCAGCTTCAAGCGGACATGGAAATCCTCCTGCATCGCCTATTAAGATAACTCCATCAGTGTGCGTGTTATATGGATATTTTAACCAAGGAAGGAGGTGAGATTGAAGTTCTCTTGGTTTGGCATTCAATATTCTTAATAATCTTTGATAATATTTGAGGTTTATTACGCGATTTAGATAATATAATGGATTCTTATCCCATTTATTTAACCAATTGCCGAGACCTTGATGAAAACCATCATGAAAGAACACTTGATAGGAAGCAGGAAAAATTGCAGACCACCATACTGCCAGAGTTTCATCTCCCATGATATCATCAATTTTTTCAGGACTTGCTTGAAAATCATATTGAGGTACTACTGTAATTTGATCTTGTGCCCATTTAGTCCTTAATCCACTTTGTTTTGCAACCATCGAAACTGCTCCATCAGCTCCAATAACGATAGGTGCTTCATATTTATTATTATGTTCATCAATTACACCACAAACTTTGCCATCTTTTTTCAAGAGATTAATAATCAAAGTTGATGTTTTTAATTCAGCACCAGCATCTATAGCAAACTCTGCAACCCATGGATCAAACTCACTTCGGTAACAATTCATCGTAATCCAACTTTTTGCTGGTTCATATGATACTGACTCGGTGGGGCGAGCCATTACATAACCCGCAACAATACCCTCCTGGTTGACGAAATAATTTCGAGCAGCAGAACCGGCTCTCATAGATGGACATTTTTCTGGTGTTAATTCCTTCATCATGCTTGGAAAATCCTGCCACAGCCGAGGACCTAAACCACATCCTGATGAATTTTTTTCACCTGGTTTTCGCCCGCGTTCAAAGTAAATTGTTTTTAATCCCAAATCAGCTGCGGTTTTTGCTGCCATTGAACCTCCAGGACCAGCACCAACAATTATTAAGTCATAAGTGTTCATGAGTTCACCCAAATTAATTGAATTTAGTTTTCAAAAACAAATCTTATAAGTTATCTTTATATTCATCTCTATTTAAAATTCACTTTATTGGAACGATCAAAACTTCTTTAAGGAGGATTTAACAATAGAAAAGAAGTTTTTAAATCAAAAATGGAATCGAAAAAGTTATTTTAATTTAAAAATAAAATTATTTTAGAAATGCTTAATTATTAAATCCATGTTAAATGCATCTCAGATTGTGAAAGAGATACAAAGTAAATATAAAATCATTGGAAGAATTGAAGAATTAAAAAAAATAATTCTGGCAAGGTCGGTAGATAAAAATTTAATCATTGAAGGCCAAGTAGGAACAGGTAAAACAAGGATAGCAAAAGCCATTGCTTCATTTTATGATACTGATTTTGCTAGAATAGATTGTTCTGAAGAGACTCTACCTCATAATTTAGTTGGTTATTTTGACCCCCCATTAGTGATATCAAAAGGCTATCAAGAAGATTCATATATCTACGGTCCGCTGGCATCATCTATGTTAAAAGGAGGTTGTCTTTTTATAAACGAAATTAATAGGATGCCTGAAAGCACACAAAATTCACTTTTAACGGCATTAGACGAGGGTATTTTAGAAATTCCTAAATTAAAAACAATTAAGGCTCATAACAAGTTCTTTACGATCGCTACTCAAAACCCAGCTGCCCATGTGGGCGTGACTGTCATCGGAGAAGCTTTAAAAGATAGGTTTATCTGGATAAAGTTGGATTTTCAACCCCCTGAGGAAGAAATTCTTATTATCAAACAAGAAGCCAATCTAGATAATTTAAATGGAGAAAAAATTGCAAAACTCTCTCAACAAATAATACATCATTCAAGAAATAACAGATCAATACAGAGAGGAAGTTCAATAAGAGGAGCAATTGACCTGGCACAACTAGTTTCGAAATCTGAAGAAATAAATAGTTCAAAGAATTGGGTTAATGCTGCAATAATGGCTTTATATAATAAGATTGAGCTCGAAGATGGAGTTTTAAGCTCGAAAGAGGAGATAATCGCTGAAATCGTGTTATCGGTTCTAAATAAATCGGATTTTCAATAATCGATGATTTCTCTGCGGAGAATTCCGAGGAGATTGAGAATAAAAGGCTTCACGTAAGACTTACAGAAAGAATTCCGGATGAAAAAATTCTAAGGTATGAAATAATCAGAAAACAAAAGAAAAAACCAGATTATTATCAACACTTAGCAAATACATTAGATTATAAGCAAATTAAGGAATTAACTTATCTATCAATAGAACATAAGAATATGGAAGCAATTTTAGGACTTCTCAAGTCTAACGTCTATGCTGCAACCGATGCACTAGATTGCGATGAAGGTGTACAATTCTTTTCAGAAAAAGCAAAAAGCTCTGAAATTTCGATGGCGGAAGTTTACTTTTTTATAAGACGACCAATTTCAGAAAAATACAAGCAAGTTTTTAGACGACTTGCAAGACAAAGTATTATAAAAACCTCGTTAAAAATAACAAGTAAAGGAATAAGAGGAAATTTTAAAAAGGTTACTCCTTTTTATCAGATCGGGACTCCAGAGTTTGACTTAGACGAAACTATTCAACATAATCCATTAAATATATATAAAAATAGTCTTACTTACAAAGATATCTTTGGAATACAAAGAAAAAAGCAAAAAAGAAAAATTGTAATGATCTTAGACACAAGTGGAAGTATGTATGGGAAGCTTCTACTTAATGCTGCTCTTACTACATCCGTGTTAGCTTATAATATGGAAAAAGAAAGTTATGGAATAGTTCTTTTTAATTCCACAGCTATGGTTCTTAAAAAGATAGATAAGAAGAAGCCAGTTATAAAGATTATAGATGAAATTCTTGATTCAGAGGCAGTAGGTTTTACCAATATTACTATTGGTTTAGAAAAAGGATTACAAGAATTAAATAAAATTAAGGAAAAAACAAGACATAAATCTGGGATCTTAATCACAGATGGAAATTATAATCGCGGCAAAGATCCAATTGATTTAGTTAAGAAATTTCCTAAGTTACATGTAATCGGGATACCCGCAGAAAACAATGCTGAAAGAGGAATCAACACCTGTCGAGAAATAGCTCGAGTTGGACAAGGTAAATTTTTTGCTGTAAACAACTATAAAGAGATCCCTCGGGCTTTAATAGAACTTCTATCGCAGATTTAATAAAAAAGTAGGAATTGGTAAAGAAATTTTGTTTCTATAGCGATTTAATTGCTAGAATTAAGGTAATTGTTTGCTAACTTTTTAAAAATTCTCCTCAGTGTTTCAGAAAGAGCAGATTTTGATATTTTTAAATCTTTAGCGAACTCGCTTAATGAAATACTTCTTGGAATGTTAAAATATCCATTTTGATATGCAAGATTTATTATTTCATTTTGTCTTTTAGTAAGGAGAGTCGATTTGTAAAAGTATCCTATACGCTCTAACTTCGCTTTTATCTTTTTTTTTTTTAATTGGGTTAAAAAACTATCTACTTTAGACCGGTTTGTGATCGCTTCTATTCTAAGCTTACCTTCTTTTATTAGTACAGGATAAGATATCAAAAGTTCAGTTTTAACCAGGGTATTTAATATCCATGGATCGACTTCTTTTACATTCAATATTACAAGATCTTCATCTTCATACAGGATTTGGGCAGTTTTCTCAGCTAACTTTTCTTTAAAATCGGAAATAAAATGCTTTACAGAGGAACCCCTTATTTGGAATGATGTAATCCCTGAATTTTCTCCAATTGGAAAGTTAGATAGAATATGAAAATTTAATTCTGGATATTTTCTGTTGAAAGTTGCTAGCCATTTATCTTGCGGTATTTCGATGCTAATCTTAATTTGTACGATATCTTGAGACATGTTAGAAAAAATTATGCTATCTAAAAAAACTTTACCCGTAAAGGAAGAAAAATTTCTCCTAATAATAGCTCTTGTTTTTGAAATTATCCTTCCTTCAACAAAATGATAAAATTGCTACCCTGTGAGTAATCCCCCCTTACTCTGTTTTCAACCCACACCTGCCCACGGTAGCTATTAATTATGGTTTTTACTAAAGACAACCCAATTCCCATTCCACCCGTGCTCCTGTCCTTTTGATAATTTCGTTTAAAAATGGTTTTTTTTCTATCATCGATTATCCCTAATCCATTATCTTTAAATTCAATCTTTACGAATTTTTTATCATCTTGATAGATTTTAGATAAATTAACCCATAATCTTGCTTTTTCGCTGTCGTTATGAATAACACCATTTATTAGCAGGTTTTCGAAGGCATCGATTAGAAGTTCGCCCCCCATTACATTGGTAATTTCTTGATTAGCTTTAAAATTAATTTCTATTTTCCGTTCATGAAATCTAGAAATAATTTCTTCAATACACTTTTCGAGTACTTCTTTTACATCAAAAGGTTTTACACTCATTTCCCCTTCTTCTATCTCTGAGAGCTTCCGCACATTTGAAACCAGAGATGCTCCTCGCTCTAATTGTTGCTTGGTTATCTCTATCATGTTTATTTCTTTCTCTGAGACATTGTAATTATCTTTAGATATTTTCAATAATTGAACTGACGCACTGATGTTATTAAAAATATTGCTCACATCGTGCGCTAACAAATCCTTGTAGAAATCTGCTTTATCATACGCTTTTCTGTATCGTTCTTCAGATTCTATTAATCCTTGTTCAGCTTTCTTGCGCTTAGTGATGTCAATTGCAGCACCTTCAATCCTATTTTCCTTTTCAAACATTCGAGCCGAAATGCTCACCCAAATAGGAGTTCCATCTTTTTTAGTGACTAATAATTCATATCCTCTAACTTCTTTATTTATACGGATCGCGTCGAGAATCTCATTGCGCTGGTTTGGATAAATATAGTGTTCAGGAGCAATATAATCTTCTAGTAATTCTTCTCGTGTTTTATATCCCAATAATTTAGCAAAAATTTCATTGCATTCTAAAAATTTTCCATCACTTATTCTGGACCAATATAATCCTACTTGCGCGTTATCAAAGAAATATTTATATTTTTCTTCAGATTCTTTTAGTTTTTGCTCTGATGCTATTTTTTCCGTTATATCTTCTGTCATTACCAAATCTGCAGGTCGCCCTTTATAATTAATAGTTTTAGAAAAATTATCAATCCATGCAATCTCACCTGATTTTTTTATTATTCGAAATTTATAACGGTTTATGACATCAGGTTCACCCTCTTGTTTTTTTCTAGATTGTTCTAAAACATACTCTCGATCCTCAGGATGTATTATTTTTGCGTACTCATAAGAGCCCCAGTTTTTAATATCATCTTCACTGTAACCACTTACATCAGTTGCTCGCTGATTTCTATATTTAAATAATCCATCTTGTATGATATAAATGCTCATAAAAGATTGCTCGGTAATATTTCTGAAATTTTCTTCGGATTCTTTTAATTTTTCCTCAGCCCGCTTATGTTCGGTAATATCCTTGAAAAAGCAGTGCGCTTGTAAAAAAATCCCGTTATTGTCGTATTCTATCCTTCCATCTAACCAAATAATTCCATAAATGCCATCCTTTCTTATAATTTCATATTCTATGTCTCGTATTATTCCTACTTCTTTAAAATGTGAAAATCTAGAAGTCAGTAACTCTCTACTTTTCAGAACTAAAAACTCTCCAAAACACTTCCCTAACACTTCTTCTTTATCATATCCTAAAAAATCAAGCCAAGCTTGATTAACGTCAATAATTTTAGTATTTTGATCCAAAGATTGGTAAGGCAGTGGAGCATGTTCATAAAATAATTTGTATCTTTTTTCTAACTCTCTTAACTCATGTTCTTTATTATATATTTTTTCCAATATCTCATACACCTTTGATGATTACATTTTTATTGCTCTATTGATTAAATATTTTAGTTCTTCAATTTTAAAAGGCTTACTGAGAAACGCAGTTGCTCCCATTGAAATAGAAAGCTCTTTCATCGTAGTATCAGCACTAACAAAGATGATTTTCGTACCCCCATCAAGCTGTAATATCTCGTTCATTGCGTCAAATCCATTCATTACCGGCATTCGGTGGTCCATAATAATTACTTTAGGTTTTTCTGAATATTTCCTATAATTGTCAACAGCATCCTTACCATTCATAGAGAATTCAACTGAATGATCTCCCATATCTGCCAAAATTATCTTATAGAGTTTTAACAGAGTATGGTCGTCGTCAACAACCATAATTTTAACGATAATATATCACCTAATACAAAGATATAGTATTAGAATTTGTATTTATGTATACCACAAATTTAGCAAGTGAAGGTCCAAATGAAATATTAAAGGATATTATAAGCCTAATTCAATTAAAGAGTAAAAATGAAATTAAAAAAAAATTAGTTATTAGCTATTTCTCTGCCGAATTCTACGCATTTTTCCAAACTTTCATCGTCAGGATTCCACAAAGCGCGTATACCGTCATTAATCACAGAAAAACCGCTCTTTTCTAAATGTTCCTTTATAACCTTTATTGATTCTCCGCTCCAGCCATAACAACCGAATGACGCCGCTTTCTTGTTTTTAAACCGCATTCCTTTAATCATCTCCAAAATTTCGGCAACAACAGATAGAATTCCTCCACCAATAGTAGGTGATCCAACAAGAATTATCCTCGATTTAAAGATTTCTGTAATTAAATCGTTTTTATCGGTTTTTGCTATGTTATACAATTTAACATTGACATCTTTATCTGTTTCCACTATTCCTTTACTAATCGCTTCTGCCATTCTCTTAGTTCCATCCCACATTGTATCGTACAATATTGTAATCTGATTCTCTTGGTAGGCGTTAGCCCAAGCTAAGTATTTTTCTACAATTTGAGTAGGATTGTCTCTCCATATAACACCATGACTAGTAGCAATAATATCAATTGGAATGTTTAAGGCTAAAACTTCCTTGATTTTTTTATCCACGAGAGCACTAAAAGGGGTTAAAATGTTAGCGTAGTATTTTAAGCATTCCGCATAAAGTTCATTTTGATCTACGAGATCGTTATACATATATTCCGTTGCGTAATGCTGACCAAACGCATCGTTACTGAATAGGATGTTGTCTCCCGTAAGGTAACAAGCCATACTATCCGGCCAGTGTAGCATTTTCATTTCAACGAAAATTAATTGTTTACCGTTTCCTACATCTAATGTATCACCTGTTTTTACAGTTTGAAAATTCCAGTCTTTATGATAGTGGCCTTTTAACGACTTAACGCCATTAGCTGTACAGTAAATTGGAGTGTTTGGTATTCTCTTCATTAGTTCAGGAAGCGCCCCACTGTGATCAATCTCTGCGTGATTAGCTATAACGTAATCAATCTTATCTAAGTCGACTTCTTTTGAGAGATTTTCTACAAATTCTTTTGAAAAAGGCATCCATACTGTGTCAATAAGGACAATTTTTTCTTCTCTAATTAGGTAAGAATTGTACGTAGAACCACGATTCGTGGAATATTCGTTTCCGTGGAATTTTCTAAGTTCCCAATCTGTTTTCCCAACCCATTTTACGTTATTTTTTATTTTAAAACTCAAATTTCTCATCCAAATTTATTTTTTATTATGATAGGTAAAAAGGTGTTTCTTACTATTTAAACAATTTTTCATTAAATTAACAGAAATTTTTGATACAGACGATAATAAATTTCCTTACTTGAAGGATAATCTTCGAGAAAAAGAGACTCATGCTGCATTGATAATCATTATATTTTTCCTATCTTTTATAAAATATTAAATATGAAGGAATTTATTTTACAATATTGTCTGTGTTATTATACTTTCTATAAAAAAATCAGCATATGTCATTCGTAGAAATTGATAACGGTTATAATATACATTACATTGAAAAAGGAAAAGGACAAAGTATCGTCTTTCTTCATGGATTTTTAGCTAGTTCATGGGTTTTTCAAGATCAAGTAGAATTTTTCTCAAATAATTATCGCGCTATTGCAATAGATCATCTTGGGCATGGGAATAGTGATAAACCAGAATCAAATCAATATAAAATTAAAGATCTAGCTAATTATGTTGAACAAATAGTTTCCAAAATAATTGGAAATGAAAAATTTGTGCTTATAGGGCACTCCATGGGAGGAATGATAGCCCAGGAATACGCATGTTCTAAATATTCAAAAAGGCTTCAAGGATTGGTTCTTATGTCTACAACTCCAAAATTCCATAATATTGCTATGGACCAATATCGAGATGATATTCTTTCAGCAAAGGAAGAGCTCCCAATTGTAGAAAAAGATGTTGTAAAAATGTTCATAGAAGCGTTCTTTCATCGTAGATATCGAAAAGCGCATCCTGAGTTTATAGAGGAATTCACCAAAAAAACCTTTGAAATCAAAAATTTTATTGGGTTTCGAACCGTAAGGGAGGTAATCAAATTTGATTCTTTAAATAAAATCGCAAAGATTTCTGCTCCTACATTGATTTTGACTTCGGATAAAGATATATTGATCACACCTCAAGACTCAGAAATCTTAAATGAAATGATTCCTAACTCAAAATTGATTAAGCTTACGCCAAGAATTGGGCACTATATTCAATACGAGGCTAAAATAGATTTTCATAAAGAGCTAGAACAGTTCCTCAAAACATTATAGATCTTTAAGAAAATAATAAATTAAAGGAAGATCCCCTCATTATCATCTTATTATATATAATATTGTTAGAAAAATAAAATTTTGAAATTTTGAAGTAAAATGCTCCATCATATTCCTGAAATTGTAAAAAAGAGAATGGCGTATCTAGAAAAAATCGACGCCGAAGATAGAGTTAATGAAACTCCTAGATTGCAGAGACTTCGTCAAATTCCTCCTGAAACGGGTAAATTTCTTTCAATTCTAGCTGCTAGTGCGCCTAAAGGAGAATTTATAGAAATAGGAACTAGTGCAGGTTATTCTACTATGTGGATCGCGCTCGCATGCGTGGAAAGAGGTAATAAAATAAAAACTTTTGAAATTCTAAAAGAAAAGATAAAACTTGCTAAAGAGACATTTCGGCAGAGTAAAATGGAGAAATATGTTGATTTAATGGAGGGCGATGCCCGAGATTACTTAAAAGAACTAAAAAACATATCCTTTTGCTTTTTAGATGCGGAAAAAGAAGTTTATGACGATTGTTACGATATAATCGTCCCAAATATGGTGAAAGGAGGCTTGTTAGTAGCCGATAATGCAATTAATTTTTATGATGTCTTAAAACCCATGATCGATAAAGCCCTTTCAGATGAACGCGTCGATGCTTTAATAGTCCCTATTGGAAAAGGTGAATTAGTATGCAGAAAAATTTGATTACCCCCTTTTAAAGTGCGAGACATCTAGTTTTTTATGTGTTACTTTTCAAATATAAACTGACAAATCGTTTTGTTTATAATTTGTATAAGAATTACTAATAAGACTAAATTCATATCTATATTCTATGGATTATGTAAAGATTAAAAAGAAGAGAGTATTCATTACTAACGGTAATTTGTTTTTAGATAACTATAAGATTAATGAAATTCGCGAAATTAAAAAACTGAAAAGTTATTCCAATCTTAAGGGACTTTTTTTAGAGAACAATAAACTTACTAAAATCGAGGGGTTAGAACATCTTGCTAGCCTCAAAAAACTTCATTTAGAGGGGAATTCTATAACCGAAATTAGTGGATTAGATTCGCTTCGTAATTTGGAAGAATTAGAGTTAGGTGGGAATCAAATCTTCAAAATTAGTAATTTGAGCCAGCTTCAGAAGTTAAAAACGCTAGTCTTAAACGATAATCGTTTAACTAAAACTGAAGGTTTAGATAAACTTATCAATCTTAGGAGCTTAAATTTGAGCAATAACCAAATAGAAGATCTTGAAGGCATAGAAAAATTAGAGAACCTAGAATTTCTAAATCTCTCGAATAATAATATTAAAAATGCAGAAAACCTCAAAAAGTTAACCAAACTTCAAACTTTAAAGCTTAATGGGAATCCTGTAGATAATTCCAGCACTTAAGAAGAATGGCAAAAGATTGGATTATTTAAGTTTCATATTCATTTTTTATTTTATTAACATAACTATGAAAAATTCTCCAAATATATAGGTTAACTCTTATCCAGAACCAGTGGATAGATCTGTTTTTCAATTTTTCCCTTCATCAGTTGAACCCGTTGTTTCAAAATATCCTTTTTATAATAAAAAATGGGGAATGACCAAAGAAATGAACCAGCTATCCACACAAAAAGTATTAGACACACTGCATTTTGGATAAACAAGCCTTCTTGGTAGATAATAACGGAAAGAAGAAAGTTTCCACAAATTCCTCCTAAATTCACCATTAAACCATTTAAAGCATTAGCAGTACTACGGGTTTCTGGAGGACATACTTCGGAATACACGGCGAATTGGGTTCCTGTAGTAAAAGAGGTAAAAAAATATCCTATGAATCCAAATGGAAGAGTAAAAATCAAGATCGGGAATGGAAAAACATAAAAAATTAATAAGGACAGCGATCCTCCTAATATTCCTATCATAGCAACCAGAAAGCGTAATCGGTGTTTTCTATTTTGAAATAGACGATCGTTTATTTTTCCTCCGATAATCGCTCCTGGAAGGGCGGCAATACCAATTATCAGATAAATAATTGTCGCCAGATCTGGATTCCCTAAGTTAGAACTTAAGATATAGATTCCCCAATTTCCAAGGATGGAGGTGACAAGTCCTCCTGTAAGCACAAAAAATAGAATGCTCATAACCGATCTCATTTTAAATAAAAGGATAAAATCTTGACGAGATAACTTGTAATTGTAGTTATTAGGGTTTAGGTAAGCTCCTCTATCTATGGTGTTATGCTTTAAATCCAACGCTTTTATAAAATATATGATGATTAGTGACACACTAATATAAAATCCTAAAATAAAAGCAATACGCCAATGTAAAATTGAACCCACAATGATACCTATTCCATTTCCTAAAATAAGACCAAACTGCATTAATCCGAATCTTGATCCCCGTTCTTGAGCAGGGAACATTTCTCCGATCTTAGAAAATCCTAAAGGGATAAACCCACCCGTCCCGATAGCACTAATCATAAGCATACTAAGGAAAAAATTATAATTAATAGACAAGGATATCAGTCCAAAACCTATAATCCATAGCAAATTAGTTAGCAAAAATAATGTTTTACTATTAATAGTTTGCAAAATCCTCTCTCTGAAATAACCAAAAAATAGAACACTTACCGAATTACAGATTAGATAAAGTAGTATCGCCGTGCTTATTGAAAACTCGGATATCGATGGTAGGGAATAAATAATACTTTCAATATTTGGAGGTATAATCCCTACACAGAAATATATCATAAAATAAAGCAAGAAAATGAGTCGAAAGCTACGAATTTTAAGTTTTTTATTCAATAATAGAGAGCTTTTTTTAAATTTTCTACATTTTTCTTCTACAGGACTTCTAGGTAGTAGGTATTTATAGCAGAAATCATTTTCAAAATACCCACAAAATAAGCATAAACCATATTTGGGATTTAACTCTCCATCTAACTGAATTGCTTTCATAAACTTATCTTAAGACTTCTACTTATAAAGGAAAAAGAATCTCACTTTTTTTTAAGTATGCGAATTGTAATTCGGATAATAAAAAATTTAAATTCTAAAATCACTAACGTAAATCATCTTAAAAACTTAAAAATACTAGCCCTAAACAATAATCGGTTTGATAAAATTGCTGGATTAGAAAATCTTATCAACCTTAAGAGCTTAGATTTAAGTAATAATCAAATAGTAGACCTTGAGGGCATAGAAAACTTAAAGAACCTAGAATTTCTAAATCTCTCAAATAATAATATCACAGATATAGAAAACCTTACCAAATTAACCAATCTTCAGACCTTGAAACTTAATGGTAATCCTGTAGAGAATTCTAGCACTTAAAAATAACTATTTTATCTGCTATGAAGCGTAGCGGAATAGCGATCGTGTGCAGAGCTTTGTTAGGTTTTGTTATTATGTTCTACAGTTATTACTACTTTTCCTTGGTGGTGTCCTTCTTCAAGATACCGGAAAGCTTCAGCAACCTCACTTAACGGGTAACGTCTATCTATAACAGGTACTACTTTGCCGGCTTCAAAAAGCTCTTTCATAAAAACCAAATCTTCTTTTTTCATTTGTTTCCACATCACAATACTCATTTTCTTATTCCTTGATATCAATGGTCCTAAGAACGTAGAGATGAATAATCGACTCATGGAACCTCCGACCATGCGAAGAATTCCCTTTGGATTCAAAGCACGCTTGTAATCGAAAATTGAACGAGATACCACAACATCAAGAATTAAGTCATAACGCTGCCCACTTTTGGTGAAATCTTCTTGAGTGTAATCTATGGTTTGGTCTGCACCAATAGAGCGCACCATGTCCAATTTCCTCGTGCTGTCCACGCCAGTCACTTCAGCCCCGAATAATTTGGCAATCTGCACCGCAAACGTACCCGTACCACCCCCTGCACCATTAATTAAAACCTTTTGTCCTGGCTGAATCTTTCTTTTATCGCGAAGACCCTGCAGGGCGAGTAACCCTGATTGGGGTAAGGTCACTACTTCCTCGAATGTCATACTGGCCGGTTTCAGAGCTAATGCTTTTTCAGGAACACATACATACTCCGCAAAAGCACCAAAACCATAGTAGAATGAGTCCCCGAATATATCGTCGCCTGGCTGAAACTGCTTTATGTTTCTGCCAACCGCTTCAACCCGTCCGGCTATATCAGATCCGAGTATCTGGTTCTTTGGTTTTAAAAGCCCCCCCATGCGAATCATGGCCGTACCTCTCAAGTATTCCAAGTCAGCTGCATTTATGGATGCCGTATGAACTTTTACTAGCACTTCATTGTCCTTGGGGGCTGGTTTCTCCACCTCTTGGAGCTCTAGAACCTCCGGTGGGCCGTATTTATCATATACAATCGCTTTCATTTTATTTTCCTTTTTTTCACCATTTTAGTTTTAACAATAACTCAGATGAATAACTTATTAATTAAAAATATTTATTACTACATTTCCTATTTTCTGCCCTGTGTCAACATAGCTATGGGCTTCGACAATTTGTTCCAAGGGGTAGCGTCTATCTATGACCGTTTTTATCTTTCCCGCCTCAATAAGCTCTCTGATGAAGATTAAATCTTCAGTATTATCGGTTGCCATCTTATTTATTACTTTCTTGCTGCTTGTAATTGAAGTCCATTTCCCTCGAATAATTTGTGACAGCCTAGGATTAGCTAAAAGATAGATTCCTTTTTTCTTTAGCGATCTTATATTACCTGAAAACGAACTCTTGCTTACTAAGTTAAGAATAACATCATAGATCTCACCGCTTTTGGTGAAATCTTCTTGAGTGTAATCAATGACATGATCTGCACCAATGGAGCGCAGCATGTCCAATTTCCTCGTACTGTCTACAGCAGTCACTTCAGCCCCGTAGTACTTGGCAAGCTGTACCGCAATAGTACCTATACTTCCACCCGCACCGTTGATCAGAACCTTTTGTCCGCTCTGGATATTTCCTTTTCTAAGAAAATGCAATGCTGTAAATCCCCCAGTAGGAACGGTAGCGGCTTCCTCATGGGTCATATTGTTCGGTTTTATTGCTAGCACCCCATCTTCAGGTAAACATATGTACTCCACATAAGCACCAAAAAAGGTTGATGCAAAAATTTGGTCACCTTTCTTAAACAGCTTTACATCTTTGCCTACTGATTCAATTTCTCCGGCAAACTCCTGCCCTAGTATAGTTACTCTTTTTGGTTTTCTGAGACCAATATATATTCGCATGAGGAGCCATAACCAAAGAGGGAATTTGGAACTTCGAACTTCACAGTCCCCTTTTGTTACTGTTGCCGCATATATTTTAACCAATACTTCATTGTCCTTCGGAGTAGGTTTCTCCACTTCTTGGAGCTGTAGAACATTCGGAGGCCCGTACTTTTTCCAAACAATCGCTTTCATAATAAGTCTTATTAGATTGCATTCTATATAAATTGATGTTCAGCATACATCACCCGGTTGTGCGTTATCGCTTCGAATATTTACTGAATAATCATCCAAAAATTTAAAACTCTTTTTTAGCTTTTTCTTTATTAGTTTATTTCATAATTTCAAATGAATTTCTATATAAATTAGACTCTGAATTTACCAAAATTTTTATAGTTTTCAAATACTTAGATTGTTCTATGAAGATTGAAAGATTAAGATCAGTGCGAGTAACACCTGATAATGAAGTCTTTTTTTATGATTATATTAAAAATAACTTCGCTGAGTACTTTTTTTTTCATGCTGATTATGCTCAATATCCAGAAAGCACTGAAATACATATGGTCTTAGATAATGAAGAAAAAATTCAAGGATTGGTCTTAAACTGGAATAATCAAAGAGTTCAATTGAGAGGTTCTATTAGAAGTCTTGAGTTTTTATTAGATAGAGAGAGTTTAAATCCAATGTCTGTTACTGGTTTTGAGAACCATAAAGAATTGATTGCAAAATTTTTTCCAGATTATAAAAAAGAAATTGCATTGTATCGCATGGGGTTGAAAAAAAGAGATCAAAAGGATTTTGAGAAATATACATTCCAGAAACTGTCTGAATCTCATAGAGAAGAGATAACTTCCTTAATGAGAATTGCAGATCCTATTTACTGGGGTTCACGCGAGCCAGAGGATATTCTGATCGATGAAAATAATACATGGTATGGTATTATCAAAGAAAAAGACTTGATATGTTTGACTTGTATATGGAAATATGAAAGTATAGCACTTATAATAATTGTTGGGACTCATCCAGATTACTGGAACCAAGGATATGCTAGTTCGTTAATCTCTTCAGCATTAAAAGTTTTATTTCGAGAAAAAGAACAATGTTTCATCATAGTAAGGGTGGCCAATGCTCCTGCTTTCCACACCTATAAAAAAATAGGCTTTTCAATTTGCAATACTCAATATTCTTATGAGAGATTGTAATCTTCATTTAAAATTTTCACTAAATTTTCATTGAAATCAGCCGTTGAATTTACCTTTCAGTCAATTTGGTAAACTCTTAAGTGATAAATCTGACAAATTTAGATTGAATATTTTAATCTCTTAAAAGAGTTCTATTATCAATATTTACAATTATTAATTGAATGAAAAAAAATATACATTCAAATAAAAATTTTATATCATTTTTTTTATAAATATTAAAAATTTATACTCGTCTAGCTTTTTAATAATAAATAGAATCTTTTCTAATAGAGATACTAATTTTAAGGAGACACAAGATTGGTTCGGCCCCCGACAGAAAAAAATATCTGCTTGCGATGCAAAGGTTCACGCTTACTGTGCGGTAAAAAAACATGCCCAATCCTATTAAAAAAGTCTGTAATGAAATCCTTAGTTCCTTTTGAGCTTGATAAAACTCTTCGGGATGTTGAACTGTTCGGACCAAGCCCTCCTGGATTTTTCGTTGGACATTTTAATTATCCTAAGGTATATCTCGGGCCGCTAGTTCCCTTTCAAGAATTCGAAATAGACTTAAATATTTCAGATTATCATATTTTAGATGCTCCCGAATTATGGTTTGGCAAAAGTTTGGTTGAAATCGTCAAATATAGAAGTAGTTTAGTGCGTACCAATTTTAAAATCGATGTTAATATTGGAAAAAAGAGTCGTAAAAACACACCTCCTTTAAAAATTCAAAGATTACTGGAGACCTCACAAGAGTTATCGATGGCAGCCCGTCCTGTAGATACCGAAACAAAGTTAGAAAAAATGAATCTTAGAATGATGATGGATAATCACGCGTTGCCTATGGGACCTTCCGGAACTACTGAGAAAATAAGAATTACAGAAAATACAAAAATCCATCCAAAAGTAGAGTATGTCGTTTCCGATACGGATTTAAATGCAACTGAAGCAGTATCAGAATATCTCTACTTTAAAGGAAAGGTTCCAGAATCAACGATTAAGAGAGTTTTTTCAGCTGGGTTATTGGGTAAAAAAACAAAGCGTAGAATTGTTCCAACAAGATGGAGTATAACTGCAGTCGATGATATAATCTCTAAAGCATTAATTAAAGAAATAAAAAGATTTCCTGAGATTAACGATTATCGCATATTCGAAAACACATACTTAGATAACCATTTTAAAATACTTCTTTTCCCTGGTAAGTTCACTTACGAAATGAACGAAGTTTGGGCTCCTAACACTTTATGGAATATCTCTCTAAGTGGAGATAATCGTAGCTTAAAACCTCAGATAATGACAGATTTTGAATTCTACAAAGGCAGAAAGAATTACGCGAGCAATATTACTGGTGCTTATTATGCGGCTCGAAAAGAGGTTTGCGAGTATTTATATAGGATTGGTAGACAAGCTAGGGTTCTAATCTTTCGTGAAGTACAAGGTGGTTATGTAGTGCCTTTAGGCGTATG
>Ga0255055_10000345_pt1 | contig 36081 bp, 29 predicted proteins | sample JV7_2_27_MG_FD_188633 | JGI IMG/M metagenome (GOLD analysis project Ga0255055, IMG submission 188633) | Seawater microbial communities from Jervis Inlet, British Columbia, Canada - JV7_2_27 | ecosystem: Environmental > Aquatic > Marine > Inlet | place: Canada: British Columbia | collected... | reverse complement strand
ACCACGTAACCGATTCGAGGATAGGAGCTCATCGTCATCCCACCATGACCTTGTCATCCAGCAGGTGTGCCGCCCGCTCGGCCGCTCGCCGCCCGCCGGTCGCCATCGAGGGGCTTGGCCTGGGGCCAGAAAGAGCGGACTCCACTGCCCGCCACAGGCGCGCCGGCGTCAGCTCCTCTGGAACGACGACCTCGGCCCGGCCCTTGACGGCCAGCGCGCGTGCCCGCAGCAGTTGCTCCTGTCGCGGCCAGGTCCGGGGCACCAAAACGAGGCGCAGGCCGAGGGCGAGGGCCTCGCACACCGTGTTGTATCCGGCCATCGAGACCACGACGTCGGCTTCGCGCATTGCCGCGGGCAGGTCGGAATCGAACGAGACCACCTGTACGCCGAGTCCGGTCAGATCGCGGCTCCCGAGTTCGCCCGGGTCGGGATAGTCGGGTCCGAGAACCAGACGGTGCGCAGCGTTCGGACGGATCGTCTCCAGCGCGTCCACGTAGGTCGCGATCAACGCGCGGGCGTCGGCGCCACCCCCTCCGGTCACCAGGATCCGTGGCTCGGTCGACCGGGCTTCGTGGCCGGGCGGCGGTGCGGTTTGCCGCGAGTCCCCGTTCGTGCCGAGGCAACCGCAGATCACCGCCTTGCGCACACACATCGGCGGGAGGGACCGGGCGATCGGCGCGTCGGCCGGGCCGAAGATCCAGACCTCGTCGTACAGATCTTCCAGCGCCTCGTAGGCGCCGCTCTTCTTCCACTGTCGGCGGACGACCCCTTCCTCGTCGATCACGTCGCGCAGGGTAAGCACGAGCTGCGTCTTGCGGGCCTTCTTGAAGGATCGGAGAATCTGCAGGATCTCGCCGCGCAGACCGCAAGGAACGTTGTCGACAATCAGCAGATCGGGACCGAACAGGGACAGTTCGGTCGAGAGGACGCGCCGGCGCTGGCGAAGCACCTCGTCCAGCGACAGAGACGAATCCCGCGGACGATACTCCTCGGGACCGCTCTTGACCACGGGCGAGAGCTTGGCGTAACGGAATCCGCGCGGGGGCGCGAACCGCTCGGCCCACGGCGAGCCGGTCAGGATCAGACCGCGTACCGAATCGAGATGGGTGGCGAGCGCACCGGCGATCTTCAGGCATCGCCGGAGATGGCCGAGTCCATAGGTGTCGTGCGAGTAGAGTGCTACCCGGAGCATGAGCCTCCCCTTGCTAGAACGTCAGAATGTGTGGCCGCGGGATCGCCCCCGACTTCGCGCTCGGAGCCCCACCGCCACACCCCTACGGCAAGGGCCGTGCCACGAAAAAATACGGCGATTCCCTTCCCTGCCAAGGAATCGATTCGAGCGACCCGCTCCGGGCGTGGCAAAAGTGCAACAGAATTACGGATATGTAACCACGTTCCCCGGCACCCGGTCGGGCTCCCGCCCAAACACCACTTTACCGAGTCTGACCGCATCCATACCAATCTAGTCTGAATTCCAAACAGTGCCTGAACGCTCGCCGAACCGATTTCCGCGAGAGCTCACCCGCGTTCAGTGGATGAGACAAGCCCCGGCCGAACTTGGAACTGTTTTTCGCTTTTTTCCGGCAGAATCGCGTCGCCTTACCAAAATCGCCATAGTGAGCGGCCTGCGCAGTTCGTAGTCTGAGGAGCGGGGAAGGAAAAGGATCGATCGATGAGTCGAATCGGGAGCCCGGAGGATCGCTCGGTGCGCGATGGCGCCTGGGGTTCGAGTGTGTCCACTGCGGCCAAGAACATGGGCAACATGGGAGCGCACGCGCTCACCGCGTCCGAGATCGCCAAGCTGAGGCCGCACACCCCCGAGTGGAACGTCGTGCCGCGCCGCAGTGTGCCCAGACTTCAGCGAACCTTCGCCTGCCGCAGCTTTTCCGAGGCCATGTGGTTCACGTTGAAGATCGGCGAGCTGGCAGAGCGCGAGGGTCAGCGGCCAACGATCCTGACCAACTGGGACCAGGTCACCGTGGCGCTCCGCACCCCGAATACCGCCGGCTTGCATCGGAACGACTTCATCATGGCCTCCAAGGCCGACCAGATCTACGAGGAGCGGCCGGAGAGCCACAAGCAGAGCCGATCCGACGCCTGACGCCCCGGTTTCCCGCCCACGCGCAGCGTCGGGCTGCGCATCTCGATAATCTCGCTACAATCTGAGACGCAGTCGCCGCTCCTGGCGGCGGTGACGTCGAGCGGGAGAGCGCTTCATGCCGATCTACGAATTTTACTGCCCGGGTTGTCATCGGATCTTCAGCTTTCTTTCGCGAAAGGCGCGGGCGACGAAGAGCCCGGCGTGCCCTCGTTGCGGCATGAAAAAGCTGCAACGCAAGGCTTCGTCGTTCGCCATCTCGAAGGGCCGGTCCGAGCCGGCCGAGGAGGGCATGCCCGACCTGGACGAAAGCCGGCTGGAGCAGGCGATGGCCTCGCTGGCGAGCGAGGCCGAAAACATGAACGAGGAGGATCCACGCCAGATGGCCGGCCTGATGCGGCGGCTCTACGACGCCACGGGCCTAAATCTGGGCGCCGGCATGGAGGAGGCGATCCGCCGCATGGAGGCCGGCGAGGATCCGGATCAGATCGAGGAGGAGATGGGAGAGCTGCTCGAGGGCGAGGACCCGTTCTCGTTCGGCGATCAGCAGAGCCTGAAGGGCCTGCGCCGGAAGCTCCCGCCCTCGGTCGACACGACGCTGTACGAAATGTGATCGCCGCGAGGTCCGCCTCTCCGGTCGTCAGATCGCGCGGATCATCACCTCGCCCTTGCCCGTCGACACCTCGAGGGTGGCGCCGCCCTGGCCACGCTGGAGGTGTACCGCGTTCTTCTCCATGTCGAGGATCTCGGCCGACAGATCGCGGTGCTTGACCGAACCCGAGTCGGAGAGGGCTTTCAGCTCGAACGGTGTGGCACGGCTGACCCGCAGCGTCACGTCGCCGACCTTCGACTTGATGGATGCCTCTCGCGTGCGTGTGATCTTGGCCGCGACGTCGACCGCACCCGAATCGGACGCGACCTGCAGCGCGACGGAATCGACGTCCTCGAGGAAGACGCCGCCGACGCCGCTGTCGATCTCCAGCGAATCCGCGGTGATGCCTGTACCCTCGATCCTGCCGCTTCCGGTCAGCAGGGTCACGCTGTCGGCCTTGACCTCCGTCATCGTGATGTCGCCGGTTCCGGTCTGCAGGCGGAATTCCTCGCCACCGAATTTACGCGCGATGACTTCGCCGCCGCCGGTCCTGACCTGGAGCGAGCCGTAGGCCTGATCGGCCATGACTTGACCTTCGATGACCTCGAGCTTGAAGTTGCCCCGGACACCGATCGCGTGCAACGGGCCGACGACCTGCCTGCACGAAGCATCGACATCGAGCGGCAGGGTCACCTTGACGTGCACCGCGATCGCGGTCGCGCCCTTGGTTTGACCGACCTCGACCGTCTGGCCGTCGTAGACCGTGGCCACGGTGCTCTTGCGGATCAGGGGTGTGACCCACTTGTTGAGCAGACCATCCTTCTCGCTCTTGGGAAGCCGGAACGCCGTGTGTCGATCGACCGGGTAGGCCACTCGAATCACCGAGCGCTCGTTTTCAATTGCCGCTGCCAGCTCGAAGGATTCGGTGAGCGCCTTGGCCTCCTGCCAGCTCTCCGCCTCGGCGACGACGAGTGCCTCGACCAGCACCATTCCGTGCGTGGTGTCGGCGCGCACGGTCATCGATCCGATCAGGTTCTCGAAGTGAAGCGCGCCGGTGTCGGCGATCGCCACCTCGTAGTTCAACGTGCGCTCGACTCGCTCAGCGGCGGTCGACGGTTCCGCCGACAGTCCGACGATGATCGCCAGGACGATCGCGAGGAACAGGATTCGTCTGTTCATGGTTTCTCACCTCCCGGTTCGAGGTGAAACATAGGGCCCGCCAGCGCCCGCGGCCATCCCGCGCCGGGGCTGACCGGGAAGACCAAAAACGCGTTTCCGTCGGGATTACGACATCCCCATCTCGAGCACGGTTCCGTAACCTCGCGTCTACTGCGCCTCGCGCTCCGAGAGGATCTCCAGCACCCGGTCTGGATAGTCGGAGATGATGCCGTCGACGTCCCAGTCGATCATGCGACGGATCGATTCGGGCTTGTTGACCGTCCACGGAATGACGGCGATGCCACGCTTGCGGAAACGTTCGACGTCGGCCTGCTGCAATCCGTCGAATCTGGGCGAGAGGATCGTTGCCCCGCTGTCGGCGATTGCCTGATCGTAAGCGCTTGAGCGTCGGACCAGAATGGCGAGCTCGATGTTCGGCGCGAGCTCGCCGACCGCGCGAAGCGCCTCGGGACGGAACGACTGGACGATCGTCCTTTCCTCCAGACCGAATTCGCGCACGGTTTTTACGAACAGCTCGGCGAACTCGTCGAGGGGAATCGCGTGCGCGGCACGCTGCAGCTTGATCTCGATGCTCAACCTCACGGGATAGGCGGCGTCCCGGGCCAGCGTCAGGATCTCCTCGAGCCTGGGGATGCGGGCCCCGGTGACGGTTTGCCTCTCGGGGAACTTGCCGTCGGGCCGACGTCCGCAATCGATGTCGGCCAGGTCCGAGTAGTCGAGCTTCTTGATCGCGGTCGAGGATACCGGGCTTCCGTCGTCGTGAACGCAGCGCGAGGAATCGAGCTTCTGGTCGTGGTGGACCACCAGCACGCGATCGCGTGTCACTTGCAGGTCGAGCTCGAGCGTCGTGACGCCCAACTCGAGAGCCGCGCGGAAGGCTGGCATCGTGTTCTCGGGGAACAGACCCCGGCAGCCGCGGTGGCCCTGGACGTCGAACGACCCGTCCGTCGAACCCGGCCAGGACGGGATCGACAGCACGAGCAGCCCGGCAACGAAGAGAATGATGTGGAAACAGCGCGACGATCGACCGGACATGGCGACTCCCCTCGATTCGTGTTCTACGCGATTCGAACCCTGGAAGCGGATTCGTGTCAAGGGGTCGGCAGGTTTCTCTCGATCCGTCCGTCCGGCCATCGTCGGCGGTTCCCGGCTCCCGACGCCGGCATCGGGCATTTTCGGTCGCTCGCACACTTTGCTAGGATAAGCGATCCACCCACGGACTTTTCGGAGGTCATGATGCGCAAACTCTGCACCGCGCTGTTCTTGGTCGTTTCGTTGGGGCTGGTGTTCGCGGCACCGAAGGAGAGCCTCGAGCTCGATTACCCGAAAACGGCCACCGTCGACGTCGTGGAGGACTACCACGGCACGAAGGTCTCTGATCCCTACCGTTGGCTCGAGGAGGACGCTCGCACCTCCGAGGAAGTCGAGAAGTGGATCGAGGCCGAGAACAAGGTCACTTTTTCCTACCTCGAAAGTATTCCGGAGCGCAAGGCGATCGAAAAGCGCCTGACCGAGCTGTGGGACTACGAGAAGTACTCCTCGCCGTTCAAAGCCGGCGGGCGTTACCACTACTTCCGCAACTCGGGGCTGCAGAACCAATCGGTACTTTTCGTTCAAGACACGCTCGACGCCGAGGCGCGTGTCCTGCTCGACCCCAACGAGTGGTCCGAGGACGGCACGGTCGCGCTGGGCGGGATGTCCTTCAGCGACGATGGCCGCTACATGGCCTACGCGAAGGCCACCGCGGGATCGGACTGGCGGGAGTGGCTCGTCCGCGATCTCGAAGCGGGCAAGGATCTCGACGACCACCTGAAGTGGACGAAGTTCACCGGCATTTCCTGGACCCCGGATGGAAAGGGTTTCTTCTACAGCCGCTTCGACGCTCCGCCTCCCGGCGAGGAGTACAAGGCGCTGAACACGAACCAGAAGATCTTCTACCATCGTGTGCGCACCCCGCAATCGCAGGACGTTCTGGTCTATCACCGACCGGACCAACCGAAATGGGGTTTCGGTGCAGAGGTCACCGAGGACGGGCGCTATCTGATCATCAGCGTCTACGAGGGAACCGACAATCGGAATCGTGTCTTCTTCAAGGACCTGCTCGAGCCCTACGGCATGCCGATCGCCCTGATAGGCCACATCGAGAACGAATACTCCTTCCTGGGCAACGACGGGCCGCTCTTCTACTTCAAGACCGATCTCGACGCGCCCAGCGGCCGCGTGGTCGCCATCGACATCCGCACCCCGGAGGACTACCGCGAGGTAATCCCCGAGTCGGAAAACCCGATGAAGGGCATCTCGCTGAAGGGCAACCTGTTCGTCGTCCGGTATCTGAAGGACGTGGCAAGCGAGGTGCGCATCTTCCGAACGGACGGTACGCACTTGCGCGACGTGGAGCTGCCCGGAAAGGGCACGACCGGCGGCTTCGGCGGCAAGCGCTCGGACTTCGACACGTTCTACGTCTACACGAGCTTCAACTCACCGCCGACGATCTACCGTTACGACGTGATCACGGGCGAGAGCACGTTGTGGCGCCGACCCGACGTCAAGTTCGACCCCGACGCCTACGTCGTCAAACAGGTCTTCTACGAGAGCAAGGACGGCACACGCATCCCGATGTTCATCGCGCACCGCAAGGGCATCAAGCTCGACGGCAACCGTCCGACGATGCTCTACGGTTACGGTGGCTTCAGCATCTCGCTGACGCCTTACTTTTCCGTTTCGCGACTAGCCTGGATGGAAATGGGTGGTGTGTATGCCCAGGCCAACCTGCGTGGCGGGGGTGAGTACGGCGAGGAATGGCACGACGCGGGCAGGCTGCACAACAAGCAAAACGTGTTCGACGACTTCATTGCCGCCGCGGAGTGGTTGATCGCCAACGACTACACGAAGTCCGAGAAGCTGGCGATTTCGGGTGGCAGCAACGGCGGCCTGCTCGTCGGCGCCTGTCTGACGCAGCGCCCCGAGCTGTTCGGCGTGGCCGTTCCTGCGGTGGGCGTGATGGATATGCTGCGCTACAACCAATTCACGGCGGGACGCTACTGGGTGGACGACTACGGCGACCCGGCCGATCCCGAATACTTCAAGACCCTCTACGCCTATTCGCCCTACCACAACATCAAGCCCGGGACGAAATACCCGGCGACGATCATCACGACGGCCGACACGGACGACAGGGTGATCCCCGCACACAGCTTCAAGTTCGTCGCGGCGCTTCAGGCGGCCCAGGCCGGAGACGCGCCGATCCTGATCCGCGTCGAGACACGCGCCGGCCACGGCGGCGGCAAGCCGACGATGAAGAGGATCGAGGAGACGGCCGACGTCTACTCCTTCCTCGTCGAGAATCTCTACGACGAAGCTCCGATCATCGAGACCGAAGCAAGCGACTAAATCCGACGGGGGGCGGGTCGTCATGACGCACGGCCCGACCCCCCTGGCCGGTTCTTCCGGCACCTCCGGTTCCTTCCAGCGCCCGGACGCGGAGAGGTGGGTCATGTCCGTTCGGCCGCTCGCGGTCGCGATATCGCTGATCCTGCTCGCGGGATGTTCCACGGATCGTGAGGGATCCGGCACGCGGCCGATCGTCAATGAGGTCGCGGCCCAGGCGCTTCGCGACGAGCGAATGAAAATGGGTACTCGCTTCGAGATCCAACTCGTCGTCGACGACACGGAGGCGGGGCGCGCGGCGATCGAGGCGGCGTACGCGGAGATAGACCGCGTCGAGGATCTACTTAGCGAGTGGCGAGAGACCAGTGAGATCAGCGAGGTCAACCGGCAGGCGGGACGTCGCGCCGTCGTCGTAGGCCCCGATCTGTTCACGGTCGTCGAGCGTTCGATCTGGGCCGCGGTGGCGACCGGCGGGGCGTTCGACGTCACCTTCGCGGGCTGTGGCAGATTGTGGTCGATTCGGGAGCGGCGCATCCCGGAGGAGGGCGCGATCGCAGCGTGTCTCGCGCGGGTCGACTACGGTCGTCTGGAACTCGACGCCGAGCGATCCAGCATCTTCGTTCCGGATCCGGAAATGCGTATCGGCATCGCGGGCATCGGCAAGGGCTACGGTGTGGACCGGGCCGCAGAGGTTCTGGAAGCCCACGGCGTCGACCGCTACATCGTCGACGGCGGTGGCGACATTCGCCTGTCGGGAAGCAACGTGGATCGCCCGTGGAAGGTAGGCATCGCCGATCCGCGACGACCGGAGCGCCTGTTCGCGACGACCGAGCCGGAAGGGGGGGCGATCGTCACCTCCGGCGATTATCAGCAGTTCTTCGAAGAGGGTGGCGTGCGGTATCACCACATCCTCGACCCGGCCACCGGCCGGCCGGCGCGACGCTCGGTGGCGGTCACGGTCATCGCCCCGACCGCGATGGACGCGGACGCGCTGGCGACGGGGCTGTTCGTTCTGGGGCCGGAGCAGGGGATCGCGGTGGCGGAGAAGCTGGCAGGTGTGGAAGCACTGATCCTCGGGCCGGACCTGACGGCACACCGATCGGGCGGCTTTCCGGCGTTTCGGTTGGCGGAGGATGCGCCCGGACCGTAGTCCGGGAGCGAGATCCCCACTGAATGGATAGGCTCACTCCATAATCCGCGTTGTCTCGGGGTCCAACTGCCTGTACAACACGCGAGAACCGGTCGCGAACCGGCAGGGAGACGAGGCACGCGATGGACGAAAAAAGACGCAATACGGCCCAGAAATCGATCGTCGACGAGACGCTGGAAGACCATCGGGAGTGCATGCAGGTGGTGTCCAGCGTCGAGGACTGTCTGGATCGGCAGCCGGACGTGGAAGGGCAGTGGATCGCGCAGCTCCGGGACGAGCTGCCTCGGCTGGCCACGACCCTGCGTTGTCACTTCAGCGAGGAGCAGCAAGGGCCGCTTTACAAGAGTTTGCCGGTCTCGCACCCGCGATTCGCGCGAAAGCTCCTCGACCTGGAGTCGGAGCACGAGCGGATCATCGCTTCGGTCGATGAGGCGATCCAGAAGGCCGCCGGCCTGAAGGAACCGCAGATGTACGAGATCCGCGAGTTCAACGCGGAGCTTCAACTCCTGGTCGCCACTATCCGGCGCCACGAGGCCGAGGAAAACGAGATCATTCTCTCGGCTCACTGGGACGAAGTCGGGACGGGCGACTGATTCAAGAATAGGGGACGTTTCCCGAATCGGGGTTTTGGGGACAGCTCAACTTCGATTGAGCTGTCCCCAAAACTCCGATTCGGGAAACGTCCCCTTTCTCCCGTGGAATCCCCGTTGTTCGAGGAATCCCGATCGTTGTTGTAAAAGCGACTCGGAACGTCTCTTATGGGGTTGCTGAGTCGGTCTCCGTCGAATCAGAATACATCCTGATGGTAATCGGGCCGGGTTCCCATCGAACGTAGCAAGGATTGCGCTGCCGCATGATCGTGGCGGGTCCCGACCTGAATCTGAGACCGACCTCTCTCGGCGGTTCGACCGTTTCGTGCGACCCGTCGGAGACGAGGCCGGTGCAGGAGGCCGACCGAATGTCGTCGCAGAGTTCCAGTCCGAGTCTCGGACAAGTCGCGCCGAAGCCGACAGCGGTTCCGGAGCCCGAGGTCGTCAGCCAACACATCGTCGAGTTCGTCTCCGATTCGGGAGAGGGTGCCCAGACGGCGGGTCAGATGTTCGGCACCGTCAGCGCGCGCATGGGAAACGGCGTCTGGACGGTGGAGATCATCCCCGCGGAGATCGAGCCGCCTCACCGATCGCGCGCGGGTGCCAGCGGAAACCGTATCCGCATCTCCACCGATCCGGTCACCAACGTGGGCGAGGCGGCCGACGTGGTCATCGCGTTCAATGAGCAGGTGCCCTACAGCCGCATCGACGTGGACGCGCTCCGGCCGGGGACGATCATCTTCCTGGAGAGCCTCTGGGGCGAAGCTCCGGAAGAGGAAGTCCGCAAGGCGTACGCGGAGGCGGTCGCGGACTTCGGGGAACGCGGCTACGTGGTGGTGGAAACGCCGATGGATCGAGAGTGCCGGAAGATCATCGACGACCCGCGCCGCGGCAAGAACATGTGGTGTCTCGGCCTGCTCTGTGCGATCTACGCGCGAGACTTGAGTCTGGTCTTCGAGGAGCTGCACAAGAAGCTGGCGCGCAAGGGCGAGAAGATCGTCGAGGTCAACCGCAAGCTGGTGCAGGCGGGGTTCGACTGGGCCATGGAGTACGTGCCCTACCGCTACGAAGTTCCGGTCAGACCGCACACCGATCCGATGATGGTGATGAACGGGAACCAGGCGGTCGCGCTGGGAATCATGGCCGCGGGCATCGAGATCGTCGCGATGTACCCGATCACGCCGGCCACCTCGGTGTCGCATTACCTGGCCGCCAGTTTTCACAAGGTGGGCGGATTCCTGCACCAGGCCGAGGACGAGATCTCGGCGATCGGATTCGCTCTAGGTGCCAGCTATTCGGGCAAGACGGCGGCGACGGTTACCTCGGGCCCGGGTCTGGCTCTCAAGACCGAGTTCCTGGGCCTGGCCGTGATGGCGGAGATTCCGCTGGTGCTCGTCGTCGTGCAACGTGGTAGCCCGTCGACGGGACTTCCGACGCGGGTCGAGCAGGGCGACCTGCTGGCCGCGGTCCACGGCGAGCCGGGCGATGCGCCGAAGATCGTGATGGCCGCGTCGACGATCGAGGAGTGTTTTCAGTTCGTCATCACCGCGCGCAAGCTGGCGGAGACCTTTCGCAGCCCGGTGATCGTCTTGACCGACGCCAACCTGGCCACGGGCCAGACGCTGCTTTCGCTGCCCAAGGTCAGCGAGGAGTGGCTGGCGCCGCCGATCGACCAGTCCGACTGGGAGGAGAGCGTCCGCCCGTACGAGTGGGATCCCAAGACTGGCTTGTCCCAGCGCCCGGTTCCGGGTCAGCGCGGCGGCGAGTACGTGCTGACGGGACTGGCCCACGACGAGGGAAGCCACGTTGCCTACGAGTCCGCGATCAACCAGCGTTCCATGAAAATGCGCAGCCGCAAGCTGATCACGCTGCAGCGTTCGCTCAGGCCGCCCAAGGTCTACGGCGAGTCGGAAGGCGACTTGCTGGTCGTCGGTTGGGGCTCGACTCGCGGAGCGATCGAGGAAGCGGTGGACAAGGTGCGCGAGGAGGGACACAAGGTCTCCTCCGTCACGCTTCGATTCCTGTCGCCTCTCGAGCCGGGCCTCAAGGAGATCTTCGAGAAGTTCAAGAGCGTGATCACGGTCGAGCTCAACTACAGCGACGACGCCGACGACCCCGAGGTACCGGCGGAGAACCGGCGTCGTTCCCAGTTGGCCCGCCTGCTACGGCAGCACACGCTGATCGACATCGCCTGCTGGTCGCGTGTTCCCGGTACACCGTTGTCGCCGGGACGCATCGAGCAAGTGATCCGGGATCAACTGAGCAAGGAACGGTGAGGAGCGTGCCATGTATGGATTGAAAGAGGACTGGGAACTGGAACCGAAGCCCCGCTGCATGGTGCTCGAGGACTATGTGGGGGCTGCGCCGCGCTGGTGTTCGGGTTGCGGCGACCACTCGGTTCTCACCGCGGTGCAGCGGCTGGCCCGCGACGAGCAGTTGCCACCGGAGAAGACAGTCGTGGTTTCGGGCATCGGGTGCTCGAGCCGTTTTCCGCACTACATGAAGACCTACGGCTTTCACGGTCTTCACGGGCGACCGCTGCCGGTGGCCTCCGGCATCCGCGCGAGGCGGCCCGACTTGCACATCTTTGTCGTCACGGGCGACGGCGACTGCTGCGCCATCGGGACGGCCCACTGGATTCACGCCGTCCGCTACAACATGCGAATGACGGTGCTGCTGCTGGACAATCACGTCTACGGCCTGACGAAGGCGCAGTCGTCGCCGACGTCGCTGTTGGGGCAGAAGTCGAATACCCATCCGTTCGGCGCGACGCTTCGCCCGCTCAACCCGTTGACCGTGACGCTCGGCATTACCAACGCGTCGTTCGTGGCGCAGACGGTCGACTGGAACCCGCCGCACCTGTACGCGACGCTGAGCGAGGCGCACCGGAACGAGGGACTGTCGTTCGTTCGCGTCCTGCAACGCTGCCCGCACTACATGGAGGGCGCGTGGGACAGCGTCCAGCAAGATCCGAGCAAGATGCTGATGATGACCCACGCGGACGGGATCCCGGTCGACGACGCGCTGCTGGGTCTGTTCAAGAACAACGTCGAACACGATCCGAGCGATCTGCACGCCGGACGCGAGTACGCCTCGCGCGAGGACGTCGTGCCCATCGGACTCTTCTACCGCGACAGGAACGCCGTGTGCTACGACGACTTCAGCGCTCAGGGTCTGGGCATGAACGCAAGCGACCGGGTCGAAGCAGTTCAGCGAGAGCTGGACCGATTCGTGATCTGAGCGAAGAGCCGTGAGATCTCAAGCGCCGTCGGGCAGAACCGAACAGGTGAGGACGGAGATGTTGGGCTCCGAGAGAACAGCCGAAGCGCGGAAGAAGACCAAGGCCGATCCGGAGCAGCAGGCCGCAGCGCCAGGGCCTCCGGGACGATTGATCGCGATGACCGCGATCGAGGCCGTCAACGCCACCGAGCTTCTCCTCTGCGGTGACGGGGCGGTACACGTAGCGGCGGTTGCCGAGGGTCTGGCCCTCACGGGACGAGCGGCGGCGACGCTGCTCGACGCGGACAGCGATCCGCGCGACGAAGGGCCGGCTGCCGCCCGACCCTGGGTCCACCATCGGATCCTGGGCGGAGGCAGCGCGGGCGCGGATGCCGCGGTCTTCGAACTGGTCGCCGGAGATGCGCAGGAGGCGGTGGACCAGTGTCTGGTGGCCCGTCGTCTGTCCGCCGATCTGGGTCTTCCCGGCGTGTGCAGCCTGGACCCCGAAGTGGCGTCTAACCTGGCTTTCGTCCGCCTGCCGGAGTCGAAGGCGATCGCCGCCGCGGCGCAGGATGCTGCCGAAGGGTCCGATTCGCCGAGCAATCCGGGCGCGCTCGCGCCTGAAGTCGTCCTCGCGGCCGCGGGAAGGACGTTCGTCGAGATCTCGGAGCGCGTCGGGCGGCGTTGCGAGGCGATCTCGATTCACCGCATGGACGACGCGCGTGTCGTGTTGATCGCGGAGGCGGGCTCGAGGCAGCGAGCGATTGCAATCGCTGAGGCGCTGCGCGCGGCGGGTGTCCGGTGTGGTGTGGTGAGCATCGCATTGGTGAGACCGTTTCCGGTGGAGCAGCTGCTCGACCTGGTCGGGGGGTTGGACGCCGCCGCTGTGGTCCAGCCGGGCAATCTCGGCCGCCGGCCCGGCCTGTCCGCAACCGTCAGGGCGGTACTACGAGGCGAGCCGCGGATCTCGGTTCACGGGATTCCGCTCAGCGGTGACGGCGAGCTCACGCTTCCTTCCGACCTTCGCGAGGCCTTCGGGCTGTCGCCCGACACGGACTTGCAAGCGGCAGTCCAAGGTGCCACACGCGAGACGGCCGACAAGCGTCTGGCGCTCAGCTTCGTACCGGGAGGTCCGTTCGGAGAGCGCCTACTGCTTGAAGTCGCCGCATTGCTGGCAAACCTCGGCGAGCTCGATCTCGCGCGACCGGCGGAGGATCCCCGGCGTCTGTCCACGCTGGTTGTCGGTCAAGCACCGCTCGGCGACACCGCGATCGACCGGCTCGACCTCCTCTTCGTGGCGCATCCCTCGATGCCCGGGAGCCTCGGGGGAACGGCCGAGCTCGAGAGACTCGGCGAGACGAGCAGCCTGGTCTTCTACACGGCGGACGAAGCACCCGAGATGGTCTGGCTCTCGCTGACCGATGAGCAGCGTGCGGTGATCGAACAGAGACGCCCGCGAGTCCACTGGCTTTCGGCCGAGGCCGTGGTACGCGAGCCGACGGTCGACTCGGAAGAGTCGCGCCGTGTCATTCAGGGCGCCGTCCTCTCAGCGATTCCCGGCGTTGACCGCATCGTCGAGGCCGGGGGCGATCCGGTCGAAGCGCTTTGCAGGATGGATCCGACCCCCGAAGAGGCGGCCTCGCTGCGCGCCGGAGCGCAGGCCCTGCAGCCGCTCGAGATCGACGAGCTCGATGTCACGCGCCGCGAGGGCGAGCGTGATTTTCGTGACGACGACGAGTTGCCCGTGATGCCGCGGGAGGCGGAGGAGGTGTCCGACGAGACCCGAACCGCGTGGCGGCAATCGGTGCGTCACTTCCACCTGACCGGCAAGGGCGCAGGCTCGGCCGCGGAGCCGCTCGAGGCCGTACCGTTGCGGCCGGCGGTTCTGGGTGCGATCGCCGAAGAATGCGCGGCGTGGCGACAGTACCCGGTGGCCCTGTTGGAGGGAAAGCCCGAGACCGAGAAGGCGCCGCTGCGCGAGATCCTGACGCGCGCGCTGGAGCGCCTGGCGGCCGAGGGCCCGCCGGCGGCGATCCTCGAGCGGCAGCTGCCCGCGATCGTGCGCGCGGCCAACCGCGTCCTCGAGGGGCGGGGGGGGCTCGTGCCCGTCCCCGAGCTGTTCGACGAGCTGTTCGACCGCCTGACCGACGCAATCGACGTCAGCGAAGCCGGCGCGGCCGAGGTGAGCCACGAGATCGGGCGTCTGCGTCCCTATCTACCGTCATCCGGCTCGCTGCTCGGTCTGGACGATAGGACGTTGATGACCCTGTTCGTCGAGACGGTTCGCGAGAAACGACGTCCCAGACGCCAGGCCTTCCGAGTTGATGTCGAAAAGCTCGTTGATCGTCTCAGCGGCCTGCTGCAGCTCGATGACTCGCGGGCCCCGCAGGGACGAACCCCCGACTCGCTCTCCTCGACGCTCGCCGTGGGCAACGACTTTCTCGACCCCGAAGCGCTCGCGCGCAACCTGCCCGAGCACCGCGGCTCGAAGCGCATGGACCCGATTCGCCGCCGCCGGGTCGAGGCGACGCTGGCCCGACTCCGCGACTATCTCGAGCAGGGCTCGGACCAGCCGGAGTTCTTCGTGGTGCGGCCGACTCCGCCCGTGACAGGGGAGGATCCCGAGGGCTGTCGCGTGCTCTATCACACGGATGGTCTCGAGGCCGCGATCGGTCTGTTCGACGGTCTCGCGGAGTCGATGGTCGAGACCATTCGCGCGGTTCGCACTGCGCGCCTGGAAGCCGACGACAGCTACGACCCGGATACGCACGACGACATGATCGCCCGCACGGGGTGGCGTTCCTTCACGACCGAGGAGATGCTGCTGCTGCCTCCCGTGGTCGTGCTGGAGACCGGCCGCCGGCTGCGCGGGACCTCGCTCGCCTCGTTCTCCGTGCTGCTGCGCTCGGGCAGGCCGGTCTACGTGCTGGTCTCGGAGCGCACGTCGGAGCTTCAAGCCGGAGAGACCTGGGAAGCGCTGGCCGGTTACCACCCCGGCCTCGGCTACCTGGCCGTCGCCCATCGCGAGCCCGTCGTGCTGCAGTCGACTCTCGCCCGTCCCGAGCACCTGATCGCGGGACTGGAGCAAATCGCGACCGTGCTCCAACCCGCGGTCGCGCTTGTCGCGGTGCCCTCCTGGCAGGCGCCGGTTCGTCCATGGCTTCAACTCGTGGCGGCGCACCAGAGTCGCACGACGCCCTGTTTCCGCTACGACCCGTTGGCCGGCGAGACCTGGGCCGAGCGGTTCGACCTCGAGGCCAACACCGATCCCGAGCAGGAGTGGCCGACCTACGAGGTCGCATACCGAGATGAGTCCGGCGGCGAGTCCTCCCGAGACGAGTCCTTCACCTTCGCCCACGCGGCTGCGATCGATCCGGCCTATCGCCCGCACTTCCGCGTCCTCCCGCGCGAAGCGTGGGGCGATGACCAGAAGGAGATGGCGGAATATCTGGCCGCGCCGAGACAGGAACAGAGACGCCGCGTCCCCTTCGTGTGGGTGCTGGACGAGAAAGGCAGGTTGGCGAGGGCGGTGACGACGCGCGAGCTGGCTTTCGCTTGCCGTGACCGCAGGCGCGCCTGGCGCATCCTGCAGGAGCTCGCCGGTCTGCGAAACGAGTACGCGCGCCGCGCCGCCGAGAAGGCACGAGAAGAGGCCGGCGCCGAGGCGGAAGAGGCGCGACGCCAACTCGAGACGGCGCACGCCGAGGAGCTCGAGAGGGTCCGCGCGGAGGCTGCCGGCGAGGCGATGGAGCGACTCGCCGCGGTGTTGCTCGACCTCGACGCGGCTCCGGCACCCGCCGCTCGACCCGCCCTCGCGGCCCCCGCGGCCCCCGCCGTCCCCGAAGCGGCGGGGCCCATCACGCAGGAGGCGGAGGCGTTCGAAGAAGAGGAAGAAGAAGAGATCTCGTTCAACGAGCCGTACATCAACACGATGCTGTGCACGACGTGCAACGAGTGCACGAACCTGAACTCGAAGATGTTCGAGTACGACGAGAACCGGCAGGCCGTTATCGCCGATGCGGCGGCCGGTACCTTCGAGCAACTGGTCAAGGCGGCCGAGAAGTGTCCCGCGCGCTGCATCCACCCGGGTGTGCCGCGTCCCGACGACGACACGGCTACCGAGGAGCTGGTTGCCCGGGCGAAGCCGTTCAACTAGCGGTGCGAGCGCGGAGATGAACGAAATCCTCACTGCAGCGGCGATCATGTTCGGTGTGGCCGGCTTCTTCGGAGTCGTCCTCTCCGTCGCCAACCGCTATCTGCGCGTCGAGGAGGATCCGCGAATCGACCAAGTCGAGCAGATGTTGCCGGGAACGAACTGCGGCGCGTGTGGGCAGCCCGGATGCCACGGTTTCGCCGAAGCGCTGGTCGTGGGTGAGACGGTCCCCGGCAAGTGCTCGGTCAGCTCGCCCGACGACGTGAAGTCGATCGCCACCTTTCTCGGCGTCGAAGCCGGATTCCAGGAAAAACGCGTGGCGCGGCTCCACTGCGCGGGCGGGAAGTCGTCCGTGCGCAGGTTGGCCGACTACGCAGGGCTCGACACCTGCCGCGGGGCCGTGCTGGTCAGCGGCGGCGGCCGGGCCTGCCCCTGGGGTTGCCTCGGTCTCGCCGACTGCGAGCGTGTCTGCGAGTTCAACGCCATCCGTATGAACGAAGAGGACCTCCCGGTCGTCGACGTCGAGCTGTGCACCGCGTGCGGCGACTGCGTCGATGTCTGCCCCTTGAATCTGTTCACGCTGGAGCCGGTCTCGAACCAGGTGATCGTGCAGTGCAGCACGCCGGTTACGGGCGAGCTGGCCCGCAGCCTGTGCAAGGTTGCCTGCGATGCGTGCGGTCGTTGCGCGCTCGACGCTCCGGAAGGGGTGATCGAGATGGCGGGCGGGCTGCCGAAGTTGGTCGAGCCGGCCCAGGCGCTCGAGGACTGCACCTATCGCTGCCCCACGGGCGCCATCCGCTGGGTCGAGGGCAACCAGTTCAAAAGCGAGGTGGCGCGTGGCTGACCGCTCGAGCCGTACGTCACGGTGGATCCGAGGCCTGCTCGGCCGGGAAGCGGGCGAGCCTCCCAAGTTTGCCGGGGCCTCGGGTCCGCGCCGGACCTGCTCGGGACTGCGGGGAATCATCGATACGGAAGCGCTCACCGGCGAGGCGATCTGCCACGCCCTCGACGAGCCCGTCGTCGCGAACGGCAGCGTGTCGGTCTCGCGGCACGCCGACGCGGGGGCGGCGCTGGCGGCGGCCTACGGGATGGCGTTGACCGGTCGTCGTGTGAGTTGTCTCGTGTCGGCCCGGAGTACGGGACGCATCGCGGACAGGCTTCGCGAGATCGCCGAGCGCCACGTACCGCTGGTCGTCTTCGTGATCACGGAGAACAGCCGCGACGTCGAGGGGCTGGTCGCCACGGGTGCGGCGGTGGCCGTGGCCCGCGATGGTATGCACGCGCTCGACCTGGCACTCGTCGCGAGGCGCCTGGCCGAGACGACACTGACTCCCGTGGCCGTCGTGCTGGAAGGCCCGGAGATCGCCTGGGCGGTTGGAAATCTGCAACTTCCTCCCGAGGCCTTGGTACGCGAGTACCTTGGCCTACCCGGCGACGAGATCACCTGCCCGACAGCCGCGCAGCAGATGCTCTTCGGCGAGCACCGGCGCCGTGTGCCGCGGTGGTTCGATCTCGAGCGTCCCACGGCCCACGGGCAGATGCTGCCGGCGCCCGAGAATGCGGCGGCCGCGGAGGGCCGGCACACTTTCTTTGAAGCCACGCTCGCACCCGCTCTGACCGAGGCGATCGAGTCATTCGGTGCGCTCACGGGTCGCGACGCCGGTGTCGTCACGCGCCACGCGCTCGGCGAAGGGAAGCAAGCGTTCGTGGCCCAGGGCTCGGCCGTCGAAGTCGCTCGCACGGTGTCCGAGGATCTGCGCGCGCGAGATCGTGTACGGGTCGGTGTGCTCGGGTTGAACTGGCGCGTTCCCTTCGCGGTCGACAAGATCGTCAGCGCCCTGAGCAAAGCGGAGACGGTGACCGTCCTCGAGCGAGGTCTCGGCCCCACGACACCACTGGCCTTCGCGATCCGAGGCGCGGCGGCGGGCGACAGCCGGCGCTGGGTCACCGCGGCCTACGACCGTCTTGGCGCGTCCGGCCTTCGTTCTGCCTGCCGCAACATGCAAGCCGGGGAGGAGATCCTCCCGGCGATCCACCTCGGCATACGTCCGCCCTCGATCGAGTCCGATTTCCCCAAGCGCCAGGTACTGCTGCACCGGATGCGACGAGAATATCCGGAGCTCGAGCGCCGCACCCTGTCCGAGAACGATCCCCTCGACGTGCGGCCCGCGGGCGCGCGCACGATCACGCTCTACGTCGAGCGGGAGCAAATGCCGGAGAGCGAGGCGCAGCAGGTAATCGAGGCGCTGGCGGAGGATCTCGGGTCTCACATCAGGAGTCGCGTACGACCGATCGAGCGCGGTTTGTGGGAGCTGACGCTCTCGTTTTCCCGGGAACCGTTCGGCGATCCAGGCGACGACGTGCCCACGGATCTGATGCTGATCGCGGACTTCGATCACACGATCGTCGAGAACCCGTTGCTCCGGATGGCCAGGAACGGGTCGGTCCTCATCGCCACCGATCTGGAAGCCGCGGCCTCGAGCGCCGTTCTGCCCGCTTCGTGGCGCGATGCGATCGGGGGGCTCGGGCTCGGTCTGTTCCGCGTCGAGCGTGGAGGCGCCGAGGGCGATCGGCTGGAGGCGCTCGTACGGGCGGCCGTGGCGCTGGTCAGGGAACAGCACGACGAGCTGGAGCGCGTGGTGTGGGACGAGCTGACCGAGGGAGACCGGGTCGCCGGCGAGACGGCCCTGCCGCTCGCGGTGCGCCGTTTCGGAGAGGCCGGGGAGACGTACGACAACGTCGCACGTTTCTGGGGCGAGCTGGCCGAGCCGCGCACGCACGAGACGGCGCGGGCCGCTGTCCCCGACCCCTACCTGGCGTCGGGGTCGGTCCCGGCCTGCACCTCCACCTTCCACGATGCCACTTCCGGGCGCGAGACCTTCCCGACGATCGACGCGGCTCGCTGCACCGGTTGCGGCAAGTGCTGGACCGCGTGTCCCGATTCGGCGATCGGGCCGGTCGCTCTCGGCACGGTGGCTCTGCTGGACGCGGCGGCGGACATGGCCGAGGCCGGGTCGGGCGAGGCAGTGCAAGAGGTCGCGGCCAAGCTGCGGCGCGCCCACAAGCAGCTGGCGGCCAAGATCGACGGCTCGCTCGCGCGCTCGGAGGACGGAGTGCTCGGCGGACAGATCGTGCGCGAGGCATTCGACTGGCTCGTCGAGAAGATGGGAGTCGTCGCGGACGAGCGGACCGAGATGGCGCAGGCATTCGAGGCGACACTGGAGCATCTCGAAGCCATGCCACTCTCGGTGACGGCGCCGTTCTTCCGCGAGCCGCACGCGGAGCAGAAGGGCAGCGGACAGTTGCTGATGCTGGCCGTCAACCCGAGGGCCTGCCAGGGTTGCGGCGTCTGCTCGGCCGTTTGCCCCGACGGCGCGGTGCGGCGCGACCTGCAGGCACCTCGCGCCGTGCAGAGGATGCGCGAGCTGTGGCGCGTCTGGGAAGAGCTGCCGGACACGGCCGGCACGACGATCTCACGGGTCGAGGAGCATCCCGACGTGGGACCGCTTGCCGCGGTGCTGTTGTCCCGGCACTGCCTGCTCTCGGTGACCGGTGGCGACGGCGCCGAGCCCGGTTCGGGCGAGCGAATCGCCACGCGGCAGGTGGCCGCGGTTGTCGAGTACCAGAAGCAGCGGCGCGTTCTCTCCCACGTCGAGGAGCTGGCCGCGCTGGAAGAGCGCCTGCGCGAGGCGATCCGGACGGGCCTTGCCGAGGCCGTTTCCGTCGAAAACCTGGGTCACCTCGACGATGCACTGCGTCGTCTCCGCTCCGAGCACGCCGCGGGCACCGAGCTGCTCGACCGTTTGAGCGAGCTCGGAGAGCGGACCGACGTCGACGTGCCGCGCGTCCAGCGACTCGTGAGCCTGGCGCGCGGGGTCGAGCGCACGCGGCGCTCTCTGACGGAAGGCGCGCACGGGGTCGGCCGCGCCCGCTACGGGGTGGTGCTGGCGAACGGGGTTGCCTCGGACTGGGCCGGGCTCTTCCCGCGCAACCCGTTCAGCGTTCCGATGACGGTCGATCTCGGCGCCGACGGTGCGGATGTCGCTGCCGGGTTGATCGAGAGCCTGCTCGCCGAGCGTGTCGAGACGAGCCGTCTCATCCGACGGGCCGAGCTGTGGCTGGAAAATCCCTCCGACCTGCGGGCCGGGGATCGTGAGCTCGATGCGCTGACGCCCGGAGAGCTGACGGCGGACGAGCTCGAGCTGTGCCCGCCGATCCTCGTGCTGGCCGGCGGCGATGCCCTGACCCGACCGGCACAGGCAGGTCTGTCACGGCTGTTGACGAGCGGGCTGCCGGTCAAGGTCGTCCTGTTCGACGAGCACGATCTGCTGTCCCGAGAGGCCGAGCCGGCGATGCTGGCGCTGGCCCATCGCCGGGCCTTCGTGCTGTCGACCTCGATCGCGCATCCACGCCATCTGTTCGAGGGCGTCAGCGAGGCACTGAGCTTTCCGGGTCCCGCGCTGATCCACCTCCACGCCCCGAGCCCGCGTCGTCACGGCTTCGCCACCGACGCCACGGTCGAACGTGCCGCGGGCGCGGTCGAATGCCGCGTACACCCGCTGCTGCGCTACGACCCCTCGGCGGAAGGCTTCTTCGGCCTACGGATCAGTCTCGAGGGAAACCCGTCGGTCGTCGATACCTGGGCGGTCGACGGCGACGGAGGCGCCCAGACGCCCCTGCGCTGGGCAGAAGGCGAAACACGTTTCAAGGATTCGACCCTTCTCTCCGATGCGCGAGGCTCCGCCCAACCCACCGTTCCCGGCCCGAACGGAAGGGGCCTCGCGCTCGGGGAGATCTTAGACCGGGCTTCCGCGACTCGCATTGAGATCTGGGCCACGCTGCAAGAGCTGGCCGGTGTGACGACGCCTTTCACGGAGACGGTCCGCAGCCGCGCCGAGGAGGAGTTACGCCAGGAACGCGAGGGCGAGCTTGCCGCGCTGAAGGCGGAGTACGAGGCCAAGCTCCAGGCCCGGCACGACGAGCAGCTCACCGCACAGGCCGATCGCCTGCGTCGACGTTTGCTGCAGCTCGCCGGCTACGGTGAGGGGACAGCGTCGTGAGCCCTCTATCGCTGGCACGTGCCTCGTCTTTTCGTCACGGGATCCATCCGGAGGAGATGAAGGAACTGACCCGCGCGCTGCCGATCGAGCGCGTGCCCTTCGTCAAGGAGTACGTGCTGCCGCTGAGCCAGCACACCGGCGCGCCCTCGCGCCCGCTCGTCGGGCCGGGCACGCGCGTTCGGAGAGGCGAGATGATCGCGGCGCCGGACGGCTACATCTCCACGGCGCAGCACGCACCGGTCACCGGCAGGGTGACGGGCATCGAGTTGCGGCCGCACCCGATGGGGCGGCGCGTGCCGTCGATCGTCATCGAGATCGATCCGTTCGACAGCCAGCGTCTGGACCGGGATATCCCTCCGGAGCTCGACTCGCTTCCAGTCTCCGACGTCATCCGCAGGGTGCAGGAGGCGGGTCTGGTCGGACTCGGCGGCGCGGCATTCCCCAGCCACGTCAAGCTGCAGCTGCCCGACGGCAAGCACGCGCAGTTCGTGATCCTAAACGGTTGCGAGTGCGAGCCCTACCTGACGTGCGATCACCGCGTGATGGTCGAGCGCCCGCAGGCGGTGATCGGGGGACTGCGCATCATCATGCAGATGGTCGGTGCCGAGGTCGGCTACGTCGGCGTCGAGCAAAACAAGCCCGACGCGATCGCGGCTTTGCGTGAGGCCGTCTCCGCCGATCCGAAGATCCGGATCATGCCGCTCGAGGTCAAGTATCCGCAGGGCGCCGAAAAGATGCTGATCGACGCGATCTTCCAGAAAGAGGTGCCCAGCGGCAAGCTGCCGCTGGATCTGGAGATCGTGGTCAACAACGTCGGCACAGCGGTGGCGCTGACCGACCTGTTCGAGCACGGCAAGCCGCTCGTCGAACGGGTCGTCACGGTCACGGGGCCCGGCGTCAGGCGCCCGGCCAATCTGATGGTGCCGATCGGCACGTCGCTCGAGGCGGTGCTCGAGCACTGCGGAGGCCTACACCCCGAAACGCGCCAGGTGATCATGGGCGGACCGATGATGGGGATGGCGCAGAAGACGCTCGACGTGCCGATCATCAAGGGCATCTCCGGGGTGCTGGCGTTGACCGAGCCGGCGGCGATCCTCGAGGAAGAGCCCTGCATCCGCTGTGGCCGATGCCTCGAAGCCTGTCCGATGTTTCTCAACCCCTCGCGACTCGCGGCGCTGGTCCGCAACGATGGTGTCGAGGGTCTGCAGCCACTCGGCATGCTGGACTGCTGCGAGTGCGCCAGTTGCTCGTTCGTCTGTCCGTCCCACATCCCGCTGGTGCAACTGATGCGGGTCGGCAAGGCCATGGTCCGGCAGCAAAGCGGGAAGTAACGGTGGGCGAAGGCGTCGGCCAACTCAGCATCTCCACGGCTCCGTTTCTCAAGAGCGGCCTCAGCACGCGTCGCCTGATGTGGGAGGTCGTGGGAGCGCTGGTACCCGTCGTCATCGCGGCAACGTGGTTCTTCGGCATCAGCGCACTGCTCGTCGTCGTGGTCTCCTGCGGCGGCGCCCTGCTCACCGAGTGGACGTTCAACACCGACCGGCGGAGCCTGGGAAGCCTGTTCGACGGGAGCGCGCTGCTCACCGGTCTGCTGCTGGCCCTGACGCTGCCGCCGTCGATTCCGCTCTGGATGGCCTTTCTCGGCGGTGTCGTGGCCATCGCGCTGGGCAAGACGATCTGGGGCGGCCTGGGCCAGAACCTGTTCAACCCGGCGCTCGTCGGCCGCGCATTCCTGCAGGCGGCCTTTCCGCTCACGCTGACCACCTGGGCCGCACCGCGCGGGGGGTTTTTCGACGTCGAGCCGAGCACTCTCGCACTGCCCCTGACGCAGGTCGCCGACGTCACGACGACGGCCACACCGCTCGGCATGGCCAAGTTCGAGGGCACGGTCACTGGGATCCTGCCGCTGCTGCTCGGCAACACCGCCGGTTCGCTCGGCGAGACCGTCGCGATCCTGCTGATCGCCTGCGGGCTCTATCTCGGTTTCCGTCGCGCCTTCGACTGGAGATTGCCCGTCTCCACCATGCTCACGGTCGCCGCGGTTAGCGGGTTCCTGCACCTGATCGATCCGGACAAGTACCCGGGGGCGCAGTTCATGGTGCTCTCCGGCGGCTTGCTCTTCGGCGCGGTCTTCATGGTCACCGACCCGGTGACCACGCCGATCACCCCGCGAGGCGCGTGGATCTTCGGTCTGGGCGTAGGGCTCCTCGTCGTGCTGATCCGGCTCTTCGGCGGGCTGCCCGAGGGAGTGATGTACTCGATTCTGCTGATGAACAGCGTGACGCCGTTGATCAATCGCTTCACCCAGCCGCGCCGTTTCGGAGTCTGACGTGGCGGCCGCGAGGGAACCCGGCTCGTTCCGTCTGGTCGCCACGCTGGCGCTGACCGGGCTGATCTCCGGCCTCTTGCTGGTCGGGGTCTACCTGCTGACGCAGCCGCGCATTCTGCGTAACCAGGCCGAGGCTCTGTACGCGGCGATCTTTCGCGTGCTTCCCGGGACCGTGGAGATCAAGACCTACGTCGTGCGCGACAACGAGTTGGTCTACTTCGAGGCGCCGGAGGGCCGGCTGCCCACCGAGCAAGCCGTCTTCGCCGGTCATCGCGAGGACGGATCGCTCGTGGGCTACGCGGTCCCCGCCGACGGCCCCGGTTTCATGGACACGATCAAGCTGATCTACGGCTACGATCCTTCCCGGCGCGTGATCGTCGGGATGCAGGTACTCGACAGCCGCGAGACTCCCGGGCTGGGAGACAAGATCATCACCGATCCCGGCTTCCACCAGAACTTCGAGGCACTGGCGATCGAGCCGGAAATCGTCGCCGTCAAGAAGGGTAAAAAGGAGCAGCCCAACGAGGTCGACTGCATCACCGGCGCAACGATCTCGTCCGAGGCCGTCGTCGGCATCCTGAACAAAAGCTCGCATCAATGGGCCCCGTTACTCGTCTCACCGGAGGAGACGAGCGAGGTGAGTCAGCATGTCGCCCCCAGCCAACCCTAAGAGTTCCTGGGACGAGTTCGTCAAGGGGCTCTGGCGCGAGAACCCGGTATTCATCGCGGTCCTCGGCCTGTGCCCGGCGATGGCCGTGACCAACTCGTTGAAGAACGGCCTGGTGATGGGCGCCGCGACGATGTTCGTGCTGGTCGGCTCCAGCCTGCTGGTCTCGTTGCTGCGCAAGGTGATCCCGCGGGCCGTACGGGTCCCGTGCTACATCATCATCATCGCCACCTTCGTGACCACGGTCGACTTCGTGCTGGCCGCGCTGATGCCGGTGGCGCACAAGCAGCTGGGCGCCTTCATCTCGTTGATCGTCGTCAACTGTCTGATCCTGGGACGCCAAGAGGCCTTCGCGTCGAAGAACACCACGCCGATGGCTCTGGTCGACGCCCTCGGCATGTCCGCCGGGTTCACGCTGGCGCTGGCCATGATCGGCGGCGTGCGTGAGATCCTCGGCAGCGGTTCCTTGCTGGGGCTGCGTCTGTTCGGGGAGAGCTTCGAGCCCTGGGCGATCATGATCCTGCCCCCCGGCGGGTTCCTCAGCCTCGGTGCGCTGCTGACGCTGTTCGCGTGGTTCAAGGAGCGGAGCGAGAAGCGGCGAGAACGGGAGGCCGTGTGATGGGCGACCTGATCTTCATCTTCGCCTCGGCGTGTGTGATCAACAATTTCACGCTGGCCTATTTCCTCGGGTTGTGTCCCTTCTTCGGTGTCACCGGCAGGCTCGACACGGCCTTCCGGCTCGGGCTGGCCAACATCTTCGTGATGACGATCACCTCGATCGCGGCGTGGTTCCTGAACACCTTCGTCCTGCCTCACGCGCCCTACCTGCGGTTGATCACCTTCATCGTGGTCATCGCCAGCACGGTGCAGTTCGTCGAGATGGTGATCAAGAAGCTGAGCCCGGCGCTGTTCAAGGCACTGGGTATCTTCCTGCCGTTGATCACCACCAACTGCGCGATACTCGGCCTCGCCTTGTTCTCGACCAACCGCGGCTACGGCTTCGTTCAGGGCATGGTCTACGCCCTGGGCGCGGGCATCGGTCTCACGCTGGCGCTCGTCATCATCGCCGGGCTGCGCGAGGAGAACGACCTGGGGAGCGTGCCGAAGTTGGTCCGCGGCGTCGCGATGAGCTTTTTCATCGCCGGCATCCTGTCCATGGCCTTCATGGGCTTCGCCGGCCTGTTCCACGGATCGTGAGGGCTGGGCCATGGTCCACGTCGCCGCCGTGATCGCGCTGGCACTGCTCTGCGGACTGTGGATGTTCCTGCAAATCCTCGGCGGCGGTGAGAGCCGGGGGGCTAGCGGCGACTGCGCGGCCTGCGCCGCGAAGCGCGACTGCGAGAAGGACGTGGCGTCGGATTGTCGTTAGAGGGGGTGTCCGGTACGGGGTCGGTCCCGATCGCTACTCGGGCTCGAAGCAGCGCCCAGCCGGCTGCTGCCGGCGTTTCTCACAGATGGCCCACTTGGCGATGTTGCAGTGAGATTCCTGGCAGTCGTACTCGCAGACCGAGACTTCTTCGGGGACGTTCTGGACGAGATGATCGGCGAGCCAGCGGGAGACCTTGCGAAAAGGCAAAAAACGGGGTGGGTTGAATACAACGCTGGTTCTCATCGTGCGAATGTCCTCCCCCCCAGCAGTATCGGTCGATACGCACTGCTTCGTTTACCATGAGAATCCCGTAGCGGCAATGCGAAACGCTCGTTGCACCGCTGGTTTGGATCGGTCAAAATGATGCGACGCGCACGCGGCACCTTTGTCCGAAGAAGCCGAGAAGTGAGCAAAGAAGCGGACTTTCGATACCAATCACGGAATCGGGCGGGTTCGTGGCAACCTCGAAAGGAAAGATGAGGGAATTGGTCCTGTTTCTGTCTCGCGGAGTGTCGAGAAGTGAGGGGCGACGCGCCCGACGCCTCTGTCGGGACGTTCGTCGTCAACGACCTCCGCGCGGTCGACGGGATCTCCAGGTAGTATCATCTGCGTGTTCAACTACAGTCTGGATTCGCTATGAATGAATGTGAAAACGTCAATTTAGCTAAAAGGAGTTACGAGATGAAAAAGGTGTTGGGATTGCTCATCGTTCTGGGGTTGGCCGCTACGCCGGCCCTGGCCCAGAAGGTCACCATCGACTACGCCCATGAATTCGATTTTGAAGCGGTAAAGAGCTTCCAGTACGTCGAGACCAAGGACTCGAACTCCACGGACCAGCTGATGGATGGTCGGATCAGGGACGCGATCATCAGGGAGCTGACGGAGGGCGGCCTGAAGCAGGTCGAGTCCGACCCCGATCTCTTCGTGACGTACCACATCACCTCGCAGGAGAACACGGTCTACAACACCTCGAGCTTCGGCTACGGCGGTTATGGACGCGGCTGGGGCGGATGGGGAGGGAGCATGGGCTCTTCCACCACCACGGCGACCACGTACACCGAAGGCACCCTGATCATCGACGGCTATGAGCCCGGCGAGAAGACGATGGTGTGGCGTGGAACCGGCACGGTTACGCTCAAGTCGAAGCCCGAGAAGCGGTCCAAGCAGATCGACAGCATCCTGGACAAGCTCGGCGCCAAGTGGGACAAGATCCTCAAGAATCAGGGGGAATGACCCGGCATCGTGATCCCGAGCTCTTCGGCACGGCTCCCGAGTTGACCTAGCGCTGCTTTGCCGGACTCGGGAATGCGTTCCAACCCGGCGCGAAGTCCGCGAGCGTGCACGTTCGTCGGAGGGGGGGCTCGACTGCGATCGCCTGATCGAGCCGGCTCGAGGCTATCTCGATAGGGAAGATGAGAAAGCTGGTCCTGTTTCTGTCTTGCGGAGTGTTGGTGGGACTCGCCGGCGGTCTCGCGTCCGCGCTGCGTTACACGCTCGCTCACCGGTACATCGAACAGGAGATGAACGGCCTGATCTTGCTGGCCCTGCGCGACCACACCAGTCGATGGGTCATGGGTGGAGTTCTCGCGGCAGTCCTGGCGTTCGGGACCGCACTCGTTCTGGGAAGGCTTCGCGCGTCGGGTAGGCGGCTGCCCGAGCGCACGCCACGCTGGTTGAGCGTACCCGCGGCGGTGGCCGTAACTCTGATCGTCGCGCTCGACCTGTTCGTATTGATCGCGCCTCGAATCTCCGCGCCGAGCGGGCCCAACATCGTCGTCATCTACCTCGACGCGCTGAGGCCCGATCACCTCGGAGCCTACGGCTACGACCGCGACACCTCCCCCAACATCGACTCGATCGCCGGGTCCGGCGTTCTGTTCGGCAACGTCTACGCGCAGTCTCCGGCGACCTATCCCTCCGTGCACAGCACGTTGACCTCGAAGTACGCCTCGAGCTTTCTGTACATCCGGAAATGCGTGCTGGAGCGACAGCACCTCACGCTCGCCGAGATTCTCAAGAACCACGGTTATCGAACCGTCGGCATCTCGAGCAGTCCCATCGTCGTCAGACAGGAGAACCATTTCGCGCTCGGGGGATTCGAGCAGGGATTCGATCGATTCGACGACGACGTCTACTCGGGTGACGGCGAACCGTGGAACTGGCAGTTCCGAAGTGCGGAGGGAGTCGTCGACAAGGCCGTGGACTGGCTGGACAACTGGCGAGGCGGGAAGTTCTTTCTGTTTCTCTACATCATGGATCCGCATTGCGACTACCGGTGCCCCGAGCCGTTCAACAGCCGTTTCGATCCGGACTACGACGACAAGACTTTCGTCGCGGCCGGCGATCCGACCTTCTACGAGGTAAAGCTGCTGAAGGGCATCGATGCGGGACTCGAGCCGCGCGACATCGAGCACTTCGAGGCGCTGTACGACGGGGAGATCGCCTACGCCGACGACCAGATCGGCAGAGTGCTGGAGGGATTGCGCCGGTCCGACCTCGTCGACGACACGTTGATCGTTTTTCTGTCCGATCACGGAGAGGAATTCCTCGAGCACGGCGGGGTGAAACACGGCTACACGCTCTACGACGAGGTGATCCGCGTTCCGCTGATCATGAGCTATCCCGGGGTGCTGCCGGAGGGCGTGACGATCGACGATCGGCTGGTGCAGTTGCTCGACGTCACCCCGACGATCCTCGACGTCGCGGGGATCCCCCGGCCGCCGTTCATGCAAGGCGCCAGTCTGTTGCCCCTGATCGACGGCGACGATGCCGAGTGGCGCGACCACGCGATCAGCGAGGCGCTGTTCGTCGACGGCAAGTCGATCATCACCAAGAGCTGGAAGTACATCCACTACTACGGCACGGAGCTCGAGTCGCCGCACCTGACCCGGAAATACCGCAATGTCCGGGAGCTGTTCGACCTGCAGGCCGATCCGGGTGAGACGATCAATCTCTACGAGGCCAATCGGGAGCTTGCGGAGAGGCTGCACGCCCGGATCCTGGCCATGATACCGGAGGAAGAACGGGACCGGGTGCAGCGCCACGAGAAGATCGAGTTCGACGAGGAGACGATCCGCGAGTTGAAATCGCTCGGCTATCTTCAATAGGTGAGTCGCGGTTTGAGTAATCGTTCACACACCCTGGTTCTCGGCGGCGGCATCGTGGGCCTGTCCGCGGCCTACTACCTCGCAGGGCGCGGCGAACGCGTAACCGTCGTCGAACGGGACGCGATGGGGCAGAACGCATCCTCGGGCAACGCCGGCATCCTGGCGCTCGGTCATCCGCCGCTGCCGCAGCCGGGTCTCGCCGGACAGTTGTCGCGACTGCTGTTCAAGCGCACCAACCCGGTCTACGTGGCGCCGCGAGCGGACCTGTCGCTCGTGAGGTGGATGCTCGGGTTTCGCAAGGCCTGCCGACCGAGCCACTACGAACGGTCGATGGACCTGCTGGCGGAGTTGGGCTGGGCGGCAGGCGAGTGCATCCAGCAGCTGGTCGAGGAAGAGAAGATCGACTGTGAATACCAGCGTAGCGGGTGGCTGGAGGTGTTCCGCACCCGGCAAGCCATGGAGCATGGGCGGCAGACGACCGATCTTCTCCGACGCTACGGCTACACGGTGAACCAGCTGACCGGGGACGAGCTGCGTGAGCGCGAGCCGGCCTACCGCGACGAGGTGATCGGGGCATTCCACTACGTGGACAGCGGCTTCGCCAACCCGGCCGCACTCGTCGAAGGTCTGGCGCGACGCGTCTCGGCACGCGGCGCCGAGGTAATGCTGGAGACCGAGGCCGCCGATTTGCGCGTCACGAACGGTCGCTTCGTCGGGGTTCGCCTGGACGACGGGCGGACGATCGATGCCGACCGCCTGGTGCTTGCCGCGGGCTCGTGGACCACGCGTCTCGCGCGCACGATCGGCATCGACATTCCGATGCAGCCGGGCAAGGGGTATCACGTCGATCTGGACGAAACGTCGCATCTGCCGAGCACGACCTGTGTGCTCGCCGAGACCTTCGTGGCGGCCACGCCTCTGAACGGCGGGCTGAGACTCGCCGGAACGGTCGAGCTGTCGGGAATGAACCTGGAGGTCGTCCAAAAACGGCTCGACATGCTCTCGGTCGGAGCGCGAGCCTACATCCGCGGCATCGAGGAAGCGCGCGTGAAGTCCACCTGGTGCGGTCTACGCCCGCTGACCGCCGACGGGCTGCCCGTCATCGGATGGGCCCCCGGCGTCGCCGGTGTCTTCGTCGCCACGGGCCACGCCATGATGGGGTTCCTCCTGGGTCCGCTGACGGGGAGACTGGCCAGCGAGGCGCTCCTCGACGGTAAGACCTCCCTGGACATCGCGGCCCTCGCCGCGGACCGGTTCTAGCGGACCAGCGTGTAGAGGACGAAGCTCGTCCTCAGGTCGTAGTGGCCGATGTCCTCGACCGAGAAACCGTCCTTCATCAGCAGGGCCAGCGCGGCGCGGCGAACCGTGATCTTGATCATCGGAAACCTCCGGAAAGAAAGAAGTTGCGAGTACCGGGAACCACCGGTGCGTCTTGCGCGTATCACCAGTAGTCTAGCCTGAGGAGGGAGGAGATGACCCAGCAGTTCAAGCGGTTGTACCGCTCGCGGACCGAACGTCAAATCGCGGGTATCTGCGGCGGGATCGGACTCTTCTTCGATGTCGATCCGGTCCTCATCCGGCTCGCACTGGTGGCGGCGACCTGTCTGACGGGGTTCATACCCGGCATCATCGCCTATCTGCTGGCGTGGATCATCGTCCCCGAGGAGCCGTATACAGCCCCCGCCGCTCAGCCCGCGGACCGGCCCAACGAAGGCAACGCCTGACCTCGCGGTTCCGGGCGGCGATCCCGATCAGTCGGACTTCTCGAAGTCGAGCGCGGCCGAGTTGATGCAATACCGCGTTCCGCCAGATCCTGGGCCGTCCGGAAAAACGTGCCCCAGGTGAGCGTCGCAGCGCTTGCACAACACCTCGGTGCGCACCATCCCGTGATCCCGGTCGGTCTCGCTACGGACGCTGTCCTCGGTGTGCGGTGCGTGAAAGCTGGGCCAACCCGTTCCGGAGTCGTACTTGGCCTCGGAGTCGAATAGCGGCTCCCCACAGCCGACACACCTGTACACGCCGTCTTCCTTGTGATCCCAATATTGGCCCGTGAAGGCCGGCTCCGTGCCCTTACAGCGTGTAACGCGGTACTGCTCGGAACTGAGCCGTTGCCGCCACTCTTCGTCGATCTTCTCGAGCTTGTCCTTCATCGTGCCGCCTCCCTCTCTCTTCCCATCTCTCAGTAACGAAAAACCGCCGCGATCGGACCGCCTTCGTCGGGGACACGATCCGCATCCACGACGAAGACCCTACCCTTGTGCCGCAGGGTATGCACGGCGGCGCAGTCGAGCAGGTCCTGTGCGCCGTTTCCCGGCTCGTCCTGCAAGAAAACGTCGCGCGCCTCGGCATCGTAACGCCCCCAGCGATAACGCCCGCGGGCCACGAACAGCGTCTCGACCCGCCCGTCGTGCGAGGCGGGGACAATCTCCCGCAGGTCGGACGACGCCCGGCCGGTGCCGATCAGCTCGCGATAGCGACCGGCGGCCTCACGCTGCTCCCGAGCGAACAGGGGCTCGACGACCGACCAGGCTCTCTCCCGTAGCTCCTCGTCCCTCATGTCCGAGGTGTTGAGACGCAGCTCGCCGGCGACGAGATGGGGCTGGTCGGTGGTCTCGCGGTACAGAGCAAGAAGATCCTCGGGACCCGCGAGCAGCAGGGGAGCCGGCCCGTTTCGCAGAAGTCGATGCACGCCGGTGTCCACGGCCGCGAGAAACCGGCGAAGCTCGGGCGTCAGATCCTCGGCTCCGCCTCCGTGCCCGTGAAACAGGGCCGAGCGTTCACCACGACCCGCGGGCGCGGCCGTGCGCCACTGCAACTGGTGCGTGTCCGTTTCCGGACCGATGACGTCGAGAAGGCTCGTCGGCGTGTCGCCGAGATCGAGTTCGTCGATGTCGTAGCGCGTGCTCTTGAACAACCGGACTTGCTTACGGTTGAGGCTCAACAGAAAGAACTCGCCGTCGCCCGACAGCAACTTGAGCAGCGGCTTGACATGGAAACGGTGCTTGACTTCCGCCAGCTCGGTGAAACGGATCGGCACCCTGAAACGACGGTACAGCTTCGAGGAAAAAAAGACCGCCAGACCGTCCCACTGGTGTTGCCAGAAGGGAGCGTCCTCCATCAACTCGTGCGCCGGGCGAAACAGCTCCTGCGTCTGGCGGGGCCGCATGAGCTTTTGCTCGACGATGCGCTGCTCCGCGCGCCTCACAAGGTTCTTGAAACGAATCGCGTTCTGCAGCGTTTCCTTGCCCGATCTCTCGGTCGGCAGGTAGATCGAGACACAGGCCTCGTCGGTTTGGTCGATCAGGCGCTGGAATTCCTCGACGGAGATGAGACTCATCGGCGAACCTCCGTATGTTGAGTCGAGCGGTGGGACCGATAGGTGGATTCTACATGAGGCGGAGCGGGTAGGCCGGTGACCAAAACCACCGGTGCCACGGTGACGTTTCTTGCTGCGGACAAGGTCAGGCGCGCGAAGGGAACTATCCGGATCCTTTTTCGGCGATGAAGAACGCTCCGAACGGTGAACATCCGTGTCCAGTAGGTGTAACCTGCACTCGAAACCCCTATCCCCGGGACAAGATAGACTCATGCAGGAAGGCGAAACGGTCAAAAAGGTCCTCGTGGTTCACCCGGGCAGCGCAGAGCACTGCACCCGGGTCGAGATTCTGGGCCGGACCGTTCACGTCGATCGCCTAGGCTGCGGCGGCGAGATCGAGCGAGCACGTGCTCTGATCGCCGAGCACCACGGCCTTGCCGACGTGATCGCCCTCGAGGGAATTCCGGCCAAGCTCCAACTCGGATCCCATCAGGTGTTTCACAGGCAGTGCCGTGGGCTGTTCGAGACGTCCGGGACCGAGGTCGTGGACGGAAGCGGCGTTCGTCCGGCGCTCGAACGGTGGGGCGTGATGCTCGCCGAGCGAGCCCAGCCCGGCATCTTCACCGGGAAGAGGACGCTGATGGTACCGGGCCTCAATCACGGCGGGCTGGCCCACGCGCTGTCCCTACGGACGGACCGCATCCGTTATGCCGACTCGGCGGTCTTCTTCGGCATACCGCGTCTACCCGGAATCGGCAGCCCGTCGAGCCCGTCGCGCATTGCGGCCGCCACGTTGCGCCGCCTGAGCCGGCTTCCCGTCGAGCGCTTCGTGCCTCCACCCGGCACGAACGGAGGACGTTACGGAAAGTCTCTCTTTCGCTGGGCAGAGGTTCTGGCGGGAGACCTGGGACTCATCCGCCGCATCGCTCCGCAGAATCTCAAACGCAAGATCGTCGTCACCGAGTGTGCCGAGGAAGAAGATCTGGACGATCTGCGTCGTCGGGGCGCGACCTGCGTCGTCACGCTCATGCCGCCACTGGTCCCCGAAAGCCCGATCGGACGCTTCTCGGCGGCGGCGATCGAGGCCATGCTCGTCGCCGCGAGACGCGGCTCGCGGCAGGCGCTCTCCGAGGACGTCTACCTCGACATGATCTCGGAGATCCAGTGGGTCCCCGCCGTGCGCTACCTCCAGGCGGGGGAGACCGGGATCAACAAGTTCGCCTTCGTCATCCACCCCCTGCACGTCGGCCAGATCTACAGGAGCGCGGCCTTTCGCTGGGCGCGTTTTTTCCCCGACTCGGTGGTCGAGGCTTTCGCGGCGCGCGTTCCTCCCTTTCGGGTCTCGCGGATCACCGGTGCGCAGTCCCCGACCACGGGGCAGCGGATCGAGGGCGAGTTGATCGCCTTGGGCGCGACGCCCCGGCAGATGATGAGCCGAAGCACGCGGTTCACCTACCGGCAGCTCACTCGGGCGGCACGTATCGCCGAGCGCGAGGGGGCCAGGATCATGGGTCTGGGAGCGTTCACCAGCGTCATCGGAGACGCGGGCGTCACGGTGGCGAGGCAAGCCCCGATCGCCATCACCAGCGGAAACAGCCTGACCGTGGCTGCGACGCTCGAGGCCGCGAAGCAGGCGGCGATCCGCATGGGGGCCGACGATGTGAGTCAAGTCCGGGCGATGATCGTCGGGGCCACGGGATCGATCGGGTCCGTGTGCGCACGGATGATCGCCCAGGCGACCCGCGATGTCGTGCTGGTCTCGATCGAACCCGAGAAGCTGATCGACCTGAAGCGAACCATCCGTGCCGAGACGCCGGGATCTCGCGTCAGGGTGGCGACGCGGGCCGAGGGTCTTGTGGGTGAGTGCGATCTGATCGTGACGGCGACGTCCGCGTTCGGACAGCGCATCCTCGACATCAGCCAGTGCAAGCCCGGGGCGATCGTCTGCGATGTCGCACGGCCCCCGGACATCAACGAGGACGAAGCGGCGCTGAGGCCCGACGTCCTTGTCATCGAGAGCGGTGAGGTGATGATCCCCGGCGACGTGGACTTCCACTTCGATATCGGCCTGCCGCCCGGGGTCTCCTACGCGTGCCTGGCGGAGACCGCTCTGCTGGCGATGGAAGGCCGATTCGAGAGCTTCACTCTCGGCCGGAAGATCAATATCGAGCGCGTCAAGGAGATCTACGGTCTGTTCAAAAAACACGACTTCAGATTGGCCGGTCTGAGATCGTTGGGCCGCTACGTCACCGAGGAGGAGCTCGCCGGAAAGCGCGAGCTGGCCGAGCGACTGAGAAGCGATGCCGGTCTTTTCGAGAAAACGAAGAACGTGGCCGCCCGGCGCATGGCGGAGATTCCGGTCCGTTCCAAGGGAGTGGAGGCCCGCGGGCACCGAACGAGGGAGTGGTCCTGGCTCAGCAACAGTTTGGATGCACTCGCGTTGTGGCGTGGCCGGACCAAAACCCATTCGTAGCCGCCCGACAATTTTCGAGTCATTCACTCTCTAATCCATGGGTACCTCCCGACCCGGCCTCGCTAAACTTGCACGAGAAGGCTCGATTCGAGGAGGAGGCCCATCATGCGACGCAAGACGGCGGTCATCGGATTGCTCTTCGTGGTCGGCTGCGGCTGGCTTCTGTCATCCTGCGGTCCAGGGAAATCGAAGACTGATGCGGGGCCCGTCGTGCTGGAAGAGGAACCGCCTGCCGAAGCATTGGCCACGGCCCAGGAGACGGCCGAGGCGCTCGGCAATCAGGTCGTCGCTGCGCTCTTTCGCGAGCTCGAGCGCGGCAATCCGATCGAGGCGATCGAGGTCTGCGCGGTGGCGGCACAGGAGATGGTCGCGTCCTACGCCACCGAAGGGATCACCGTGCGCCGCGTCAGCCGGCGCGTCCGCAATCCCGCCGACAAACCGGACGAGTACGAGCGCGTCAAGCTCGAGGAACTTCAGGGACTGCACGATCAAGGGAGCCTACCCTCGGAGACCGCCGAAGTCGTGATGGAGAACGGCGCGAAGAGGTTGCGTTATCTCAAGCCGATCGTGATCAAGCAACCGTGCCTGATGTGCCACGGCCCTGTCGGCCAGATCGACGACGAGGTGCTGGATACGATTCACAGCCGCTACCCGGGAGATCGGGCGATCGGCTACGAAGTCGACGATCTGCGAGGCGCGATCTCGGTCACGATCGCGCTCTAGGATCAGGTCGTCACCATCTCCCGATCCGGCGCGGTCTCTGCGCGCAGATCCATCTGCACCATGCCCTCGTAGAGCCACGCCGTATCGTTGTCGAGCACCTTCTGGGCCAGCCGGTAACCGACACGATCGTCGTTGTCGCGGATCCCGCGGAAGAAACCGTCGATTCGCCTGCGGGACTCGCGGCAGAAGAAGTCCACGAGTCCGAGCACTTCCTCGCGATTCGTACCCTGCGCGATCATCTGCTGGGCCCGCGCGCACGAGGCGGCGATGGCGAACAACTCGGTCCCCACGGCGACGAACCGGCCGAGCAGAATCTGTTCGCGTTCGAGTTTCGGGCCGAATTTCAGCATGGCGTGGAACATTCTCCTGGAGAGCTTGCGGCTCGTGCGCGCGACGTAGCGGACTTCCCGAGCCAACGAAGGCTCCATTCCCGCGGTCGACGGCGCTCCGATCGGAAGCCACTGCTTCGGATACCACGTGGCGTAGAAGCCGGCGGCCTTGAGCGCGGCACGAAGGCGCCGGCCCATCGGCAGCCGCGTGTTGACCGCCTCTCCGGCCGTCTTGAGATGGGGGTCCATCGCCTCGCGGGCCAGGAACAGTCGCATGATCTCGCTCGAGCCCTCGAAGATCGTGTTGATGCGCATGTCGCGCATGACGCGCTCCATCGGG
>Ga0255055_10000344_pt1 | contig 36114 bp, 36 predicted proteins | sample JV7_2_27_MG_FD_188633 | JGI IMG/M metagenome (GOLD analysis project Ga0255055, IMG submission 188633) | Seawater microbial communities from Jervis Inlet, British Columbia, Canada - JV7_2_27 | ecosystem: Environmental > Aquatic > Marine > Inlet | place: Canada: British Columbia | collected... | reverse complement strand
ACCCACTATTAACTGGCCATTTTTAAGCACTACATTTCATTTTTGCTCTATCCTCTTAATAATGAGTGGGAGCGGCATCTTGCCGCGATATTCGAGCATTTTAAACCGGATTGACGAACCCCTTAATATTCAAAAAAATAGATGTGAGATCCCGCATTTTGCGGGGATGAACGCCTTGCTATTTTAAAAATTAGACGTGAAATCCCGCTTTAGCGGAGCAACACAGCCATCGAGCAAAAGATGGGTCTTGTAAATCAGTTCTAAAGACCTTTTTCCATTCTGCGTATAGTAAACATCTCATAATCAAGCTTCTGATTAAACTTGATGTTGTCGAACTTCAAAACAGTTTTATGGGCCAGCTTTTTGCCTTTTTTCTTGGTTACATGTGTCTCGGTTGCCACCCAAATTCCGTCAATCAGCTCCAGGTGCTTAACATCGAGGTATTTCAAATATCCGCCGTCCTTTACCCAGTTGACGGCCCGAATGACAAAGAAGTTATCCTGGCGCACGAAGATAAAGGATTTTTTGTAACCAGTTTCCTTGATCACTTTTTTAGTACGCGGAATCGATTCGATCAACCAGGTTTTAACGCCTTTGACATCCATTTCTTTTTTAAGCGTAAAATCGTAATCCTCCAGATTGCGATCGGTCATATCCGAGTAGTTCAGATCGGAACCCATAAAGCTGCCGCTTTTGTCACTGCTGGCAATCCGTTTGGTTTTGCGTAAAGCCGGCAAATACAGCCATTGATCATCGTCTTTATCGGGATCGTCATAGTCATAGGTAAGAAAAGAGGTGTCTTTCACATCGGCCGGATGCTGAAAGAACATCAGCCTCAACTCATCTGCGCCTTTGTCCTTACTGAATGTCGAAATCTTACGAACGCGCTGTTTACCACGTTTATCGATCAATATCATTTCCATATCGGCGGTCTGATTGTCGCCGTCATCTCTGGCATCGACTTTTTCCATGATTGCCCGCGCCCGGGGATCATCGGCCAATGCGCCTGAGACCGGCCATAACCCCACAAAGACCGGTAGAATGGACATCATGATATACGCGAGTTTACTGGGTATCATTTTATTCCTCCGCTCTTATGTTGTTACATGAATCTTGCGCGAGCCGGAGGCTTTCATATGCAAGGCACTTAAGGGTGAGGCTATAGTGAACTATGCCTCGGCCTTAATAACGCAGCAGATGGAAGCCTCCGGCTCGTGCAAGATTCAGGTATGAGGTCGATTAACAAGGACCATCAGCGCCGGAGCCACCAAATAGTCGGCTACCAGCGCCATGAGGATGGTAAAAGCCGTCAACAAACCAAAAGCGAAAAGATTGTTCATACTTGCAAACACAAAAATAAAAAATCCGATGGAAAGAGCGATGGTGGTGACCAACATCGCTCGGCCGGTGGTATTAAGGGTTTCATAAACAGCCTGTTTGGGGTCGCCGCTTTGCTCGTAATAGCGGCGAAAGTTATGCATAAAATGGATGGTATCGTCCACGGCAAGTCCGATGGCAATGCTGGCCACCATCATGGTGAAAAGATCCATCTTAAAGGGGGTCGCACCGATGACCCCGAGCATGAGCAGGATGGGGGCCAGGTTAGGAATCATGCTAAGCAAACCGATCCGGATGCGCCCGATAAGAATGATCATGAGCGCCGTGATCACCACCAGGGCAATACCATAGCTCCTGGCCATACTGGTGATGGCATGGCTTATGGTGCTTGACAGCAGGGCCATCATGCCGGTAAGGGTGATGGTTGCCTCAGGGAAATTGTCATCAAAATAGCTGCTGACGGTGTCGATAAACCGGTTGTATTTCACGGCGTCTTTGAAGGGGCCTTTGATGGTAAACCGCGCCTTGGAAAACTGACTGTCGACCACATCTTCAAGATCGTCGGAACCGCTGTTTTCAAAGAGCAGAAACTCCTGGGCGACCAGATCCCGGTTTTGCGGAATCGCGTAGTAATCGGGGCGGTTTTCGTTGAGGGCCTGATTGATTTCTTTCAGAATCGTAGACACAGACCAGGCTTTACCGACAAACAGATCCTCCAATTCCAGCGACTCGGTATATGCAGTGGCTTTGTCAATGCGTTTCAGCAGGGCCGGTTCGTAGAGGCCGTTTTCCAGGCCGGTATCGATGATGACTTCAAGATTGAGGCTGCCGCGCAGCTCGTGATCGATTTTTTCAGTCGCCTGACGAATCTGGTTTTTTTCGGGAAACCACCTCAGTACGTCGTGAGAAAACCGGATTTGCAAAGCGGCGAAAATGGACAACCCCACGATCAAGAAACTGACGATGAGAATCGAAACCGGATGGGTGGTCGAAAAATGGCTGATACCGCTAAGGAAACGGTCCATGAACGTATTTTTGGATTGATTGCGGTTTTGTCTTCTTTCAGCAACCGGCACAATAGCTAAAACGGCGGGCAGCAGTACGAGGGTGTTGACAAAAGTGAGCAGCACGCCGATGCCGGCAAATATGCCCAAATCGGCCACCGGTGCGACCTCAGAGGTTGAAAATGACAGCAGGCCGCTGGCCGTCGTCACATTGGTCATCACAACGGCAAGGCCCGAGTGGCCCAGGGCATAGGCAATCGCCTCTTCTTTATCGTTGGTTTGCTGAAAGCGCTGATAAAATATTGCCAGAATGTGGACCGACGTCCCAACCCCTACGGCCAGCAGAAAAGACGGCAGAATTTGGGTTGGGACCTTGATGGCCACACCGGCCAGCGCCATGATGCCGATGGTGGAAAGCAGCGAAAGGACGACAATCACCAGGGGCAGGAACACCCCGGAAATCCGGCGAAACATGACAAACAGCAAGATGGCCACGGCGGCGATGGCCAAGACCATGAATTTACGCATATCGCTCATCATGGTGCGCTTGAGAAAATGGGTCACCACCGGGGAACCTGCCATATAAATTTGAAAATCGGATGCGTTATATTTTTCCGACACCTGTCGGGCTGCGTTGACTACCCGGCTGTTTTCTTTGTCCGTCAGATAGGTTCTTTGGGCCGCTGCTTTTGATTTTGAACCGGCAACCTCCTCGGCATCCTCTTCGAATCCTTCCAGAACATCGACATCCTGTCCGAGACTGGAGTAGCTGTGGGTTTTGATAATAATCGTGGTGAATGTGGCGTCTTCGGAGATGAGCAAATTTTTATACAGCGGGTTTGTCAGTACCCGCTTTTTCAACGCTTCCATCTCGGTATTGTTTTGGGGCCAATGCTCCAGCAAATCCTCTACGATCAGTTCGTCGGCCTCGCCGCGGGTGTTGCGCGCGTTGACAATGCTGGTGATATCATCAATATAGGGAACATTTTCTTCGAGTTCCTCATGAAGTCTTTGGATCATTTCTAAGAATTTTTGACTAAAGATGTTCGGGGATTTAATTGCAATGATAATCACCTCATCTCTGCCAAACTGATCGCGAAAATTATTATAGGCCAATAGCGTGGGGTCATCGGGGCGCAAAAATCCTTCAGTGGAAGTATCGATACTGATTTGGGGAATCTGGGTGACCATGGCCGCGGTCAGCACGAGCATGATTACGATGGTTTTGATGCGGTTGCGGTAAATGACATGCGCATAAGTCTCGAACCATTTTTCTATTCGGTTTCTCAAATTTTTCATTGTGAGCCTCCGACGGTCAACCTGGAGATAAGCTACTTCTTAAGGGAATTTAATATGAGCTTTTCGATTTCGGCAGCCACCTCGCCGCTAACGTTACGGCTCATTTTTTGAAAGGGGGGCAGCCGAGGGGCAAATCTGGCCCTGATCGGAGGGGTCATTTTAAAAAATACAACCGAACCCATGATCATCATGTGCAGGATAAGTGGTACTGTTTATTCAAGCTGTCAAGTGTTCTTTTAGAAAATCGGCCAATGGGTTTAGAGGTGAGCGTCGGTAATTCTCAGGGAAGGGCCGTTTGAGGTGAAAATCAGAAGGCGGTAACAGGCAGGCAATTTGCAGTTTAACTAACTGAAATACTTAAATTTTGAGATTTCTCATGATTTGAGATAGGATGCGGCACAAACAGCGAACAGGCCCGGAATGGAAATCACGTTGAACAGACCCAATATTCGGATATTCTTAAACCGTACGTCTCAGATGTTTAAAGCTGTGCTGATCTAAGATTTGTTCACGAATGTAAACATAAATTGCCAGCGGCAGGCAGGTCATTGCCATCAAAGCCAGTGCCGCCTTACCCCAAAAGTTTTTTATCAGGACCTTGGCAATTATCCCGCCCGGACCGACATAAGCCGGCTGAATAAAAATGAAGATGATGATGAGAAAGATTAAACATATTCCCAGAAATCTGTTTTGATTCACGGTACCCCCCTGAATAGCATAAAATTCCCGTCGCCATAGAGAGCAAAATTCATACCATTCGGAATAGGGAAATTTTTTTATAAATGATTCCAGCCATATACATGGAAGATGGAATTTCGGCCCGATGGAAAGTAACAAATATTGTCAGGTGCAGGAGCAAGAAATGGCAGCTAAAAGAGGAAATCGTACGTTGAAATGCAGTATATGGGATACACGGCCCAATCTAAAAATCCTTCGTAAGGAAGAGCCATTACTAATTCTGGCTCTCAATTTGTTACGGGAAAAATTTCTACACAATCAATAGGCATCTTCAAAACTTTTTTATGAGAAATCAACTTTTAGGTAAAGTCAGGAAAAATATCTTGACAAAATCAGCGTTAAAATTTAATTAACAACGAATTGCCACAGAGTGGTATATGAGAATTGTTAACATTATTATGGAAAGCAGTATAAACTTTATTAATTTTGTGAGACACACCAAAAATGGAGAAAAAGGTATGAATGAAAAGAAATTGAATTGCTGGGAATTTATGGGATGCGAGCGCCAGCCTGGCGGGTTGTTGGCCGAAGAAAGGGGTGTTTGCCCCGCCGCAATAGACTCAACCCATGATGGCAAAAATGGTGGAGAGAATGCAGGGCGTTATTGCTGGAAAATCGCTGGAACATTATGTGGCGGGAAGACAGAGGGCACTTTTGCTGCATTGATCAGGAATTGTGGATCATGTTGTAATTTCTACCACAAGGTGAAAATGGAAGAAGGGCGCAATTATATCCTATAACAAACTGTCGAAGCTTTATTAGGATTTATAAATACGCAACATGCCCCCAAAATTTACGCTGGCGTGTGAAACATAGATTGATATATCTTGCCATAAAGTCAAATATCACCCAATTACCGATTGAGAGTATATGCAATAATTAGCGGTTGTCCCTTCATAGCCGGCATCCACCATTCCGAAAAACTGTGGGTTGCCCATTACCTAATATGCAATAGTGGGTAAAAACTTCGAGAAAGGATTATATACCAGATATTGAGTTTGTAACATTGTTTTGAATTACCTTTTCCTTAAGCCTACACTCCCCTTTGCCGATACAAATAACAGGGATAGAAACAGCAAATCACGATCAGCAGGAGGAAGGAATTGTGAAGGCTCCAAACAAGGAACGTCAGGGGAAAAGGAAAGAAGGACGGGGTGCAGAAAATAGATCAGATACAGTCATGTTACCTGTTACTTCACGTAAAATCTGGGATACAATAAAACAGTTTCATCCTTACAAAAAGGAAATTCTAAATGTAGTCGGGATTCTGGACAGCGTAGATGTAAACTTCAAGATAATTGCTGCCACTCTGGGTTTAAAAGGATGGAAGACCTTTTACGGAGGTAGAGAGTGGACGGAAGAGGATGTAAAAGATATTTTGGTAGATTTAAGAAAAAAAGACAAATCGCCGGTGAAAAGCATTGACAACCGGGCCTTAGACCGTGTTCAGAAGTTATGATGGAAGTTTAAATTCAAAATCTCCGGTTCTCATTTTTTACTTCAAATTCTTTTTCAATTTCATCCTTTCTCTTAGTTATCTGATAGTGAGGATGTTTCTCTTGAACCATTTTTTGAATCCTTTCAGCCAGAGTAGATCTCTCCTCGTCGTTCAAATGGCACCTCCGAAATATGCTCTTGAAATATAAAATAGTTTTAATAGTGAGTCAGAACCATCACTAGGCATAAATTAAAAACTCGATAGTTCAATATTCATGCCAAAAATAATTAATAAATATTAATATGAAATAATTTCAATTAGTTGGATACGGAATTAGAATTTTGAATTGAGGAAAAAGATGAAAAGAAATGCAGAATATTATGAAATAGTTTTCACAGATTGTGGAAAAAATTCAGACTTATAATTGTCATGACTCAATCTGAAGTCAAGTAGTGATATATTGATCCCAAAAGGACAGTTCCGAAGAACTGCCCTTGACGAGAGGTTCTAATACAAATAATAATTTTATCTGAATATGGCTCTGCGCTCTATCCCAATCCTGCTATTTTCCGCCCATCCTTTTCTACGGTCAAGATCGCTCCTTCGAAATCGCAGTGTTCTTCTCTCAGGAAAGTGATCAAAATTTGTGCATTTTCGTCTATCTATTATTAAACGTCTTCCGCCATTATCTTTCATTTTTTTTATCTCCCATATAAAATTTGTCGAGTATGACGCCCTTGGATCCATACCAAAATTACAATGCGATGTGAGCGACGCAAAATGGATCTGTATCGTTAAAACAAGTCCGTATTGTTATCGTTAGTTTTTTTGTTCTTGAAAACTGCCAAGGCTTCATCCAATTTTTTTTCTATTCCATCTCTTTGTGTTTCAGTTAAATCGAAGAAAATTGAAGGATCTTCAACAAAACTATGGACAAAAACTGTTAGATTTTTGATATCTTTGATCCCTTTGCTTTCGAGAAATTCAAAAAATCCATTCATAATAAGTCCTCTCATAAGCAATATTTTGGACTTTCGGTGCGTTCTGCAGAGACAGTATTTTTGATAATCAGGAACGAAAAGAGCACTTAACAGTGAATAGCGATTAAAAAAAACCTTTAGGTAGTATAGAGTTTAGAAGTTATGGAACCTTGATAAATTTCTTTTAGCTACGGTAATTTGGCAAATTAATGTTTTTCATCTAAATACTTTAACATTAATATTGCAAAAATACCGATAAGCATCATGGCAATATTAACAATAAGTACCATCTTTATCTCCTTTTACTCATGGATAAATGAATTAAAGATGCTATTATCCATTTACAAAGTGCAAAACCTATACCATTTTTCATTAAAAATTTTTTGTGAATAATTCAGCATGTTAAGAATGGCGGGGGAGAATTTTAAAATGGGAATGTGTACAATATTATACAGAGCGTAAGATATTTTATAATTAAATAGACTTAGTTATACATGGCTGCACGAAATGCATTTTTGTGCATTTCATGCGGCAGTCCTTAATTTTTGGGCATACCAAAAAGTATAAATAGCGTGCCTAAAACTGAAATTCGGTGGGCTTATTTTTCTTTTGGATAAGTGTATGTAACATGCAATTGGGGAAAATTGCAGATATGTGCCTCCTCGGGGAAAAATTTGGAGTTTTTCAAAACCTTTGATAGCATGCCAGATGACCAAATATCAGCCGATCGCGATGTATTGAGGATAAAAAACTTATAGATCTTACAGAAAAGTAGCCTTCAACCTATACCTTTTTCGACAGTCTCTGGAGGTATCCACAATTCTAAACGCTAACAAATCTCCAGAGCAATCAGGGTGACGTCATCATGAGTTAATTCCTTTCCTGAATATTGATGCAATGTTTTGAGGACTGCCGATTTAAGTTCAGACAAAGGAACTCCCGTATTTGCATCAAGGGCATCTTTGAGGCGCACTAATCCAAAGCTTTCACCCTCGGGGCTGGGTGTGTCAATGATGCCATCGGTATAGACAAAAAGCCGGTCTCCGGGAGCCATCGAAATCGTGATCTGCCCGTAGAGTGTATCCAAATCGATAGAAAGGGGGATGTTTAGTGGAAAACCATCGCTTTGACCTTTGCGACCTGGCGGTTTGGCGTAGGACCATGCCTTGTCGCTCGCTCGCCTGTATAGAACAGGGGGGTGTCCGGCATAAGAGATTCTTGCTTCACTCTCCTGACTGTAGTACGCGACAACTGCCGCGGTAGTCATCGCATCCAGGCTGCGGCTGCTAATTAGTTGGTTAACCTCGCCCAGAATGACTCGACTGTCCGGCGCTCACATGTGAGCTTTTAAAGAGTCGTAGACGTAGCGGCTGATTTCCGAGACAGCCTCGCCGTGACCGGTAACATCTGCGATAGCCAGCCGCGTAATGGTGTCGCCTTTGCAGACTCCAAAGTAGTAGATGTCTCCACCCAGGCCCCCTTCACTGGATGCGGAGTAAATAGACCCGATGACTTTTCCGGCAGATACCTCTATATCTCGATTACGGATGCCTCCCCAGATTTCCTTACACTCGAGCCTGCCATGTGAATTAGCAGTTGGGAACGGTGAATCTTTCTCTTGCATTTGCCTGCTCCTTTCCCAAAATGATGATCCATTGAGAGACTGCCGAAAAACCCTCTCCATACGAAAAATCATTGAGTCACCGACCACCCGCTCCGCGGGTGGTACCGGGTGCATTGCACCCGGTTTGAAAACACCCAATCATTATGTCGACCATCAAAAAAAAGCAAGAAAAGATCATCTCGCTGGTTTTATCGTAGGTATCTTGAGATGTTATCATTGGCGAAAGCTTTTTTCATGGTCTAAGAGCCATTCTTTACGCCAGATACCGCTGCCGAAGCCGACCAATTTGCCGTCACTGCCGATTACCCGGTGACAGGGAATAATAAGGGGAATGGGATTTTTGTTGTTGGCGTTGCCCACGGCGCGAAATGCCTGCGGGCTGCCGACGGCGCGGGCAACATCTCCGTATGAGGCGGTCTGACCGAAGGGAATTCTTTGCAACTGCCGCCAGACCGCTTTTTGAAAATCGGTTCCGTCCAGAAGTAAAGGAACGCTGAATTTTTTACGCTTGCCTTTGAAATATTCATCCAGCTGCCGCAGGCACTCTTTTATACAGGCCGGCAGGAACCGATCCGCCCCGGATTCGTCTTCAACGAAGGTGATTGTCAAAATGCCGTTTTGTTGACCGATAACCTCGAGCGGTCCGATTTCAGATTTATAGATTGCTCTGACTGTTTGCACGCAAGCCTCCTTTGAGAATAAGTGACTAAAGTGAACTAAAATTTGAATTGACTAAAGTTAAGGCGTCGCTGCGCTCCATCTTCTATTATAAAAATGATCGTCTGGCCGGCTGTTTTGGGTTCTCACGCTGCAATCCGTCAAATAAGCTTGAAGGGAATTAAATTGATCATACCCACCAATAAGACGCTACCGCCTGATGATAAATCTTATAGATAGATAAAATCCGGCAGGGGATCAATAAAAACTCGAATTCTTCTACCGCTTAAAAAGATTTTCATCAATTCATTATAAAAAATTGTAAAAAAATTGCAATGGGGGTTGACAATCCTGATTTAAGTCTGATATTATTTATCGTAAAAATACGATAAACGAATCTAAACACTATGGCACAAATAAAAACAGCGATCCCGGCGGCATGTTGCACATTAAATATATCCGGAAAAGAACAGGAACGGCTGGTCAGCATGCTTAAAGCCCTGGGCAACCCCATCCGTTTTGAGATCATCAAGTTCCTGGTTACCCATCCGGGATGCATCACGGGCGATATTGTCGATTATTTGCCCATTGCCCAGGCCACTGTTTCGCAGCATCTTAAGGTCTTAAAAGACTCCGCTTGGATCTCGGGACTGATTGAAGGCACCGCGACCTGTTATCAACTGGATGAAAAGAATATTACCTGGTTTCGTTCGAAGGTAACCGATATTTTCTAAAAATAATTTAATTTTCCCGTCTCCTGGGTGGGCGCTGCTTTGCAGGCAGCACTTTTTTTAACACTTGATTATCGTAAAATTACGATAAATAATTCCGAATGTGCGTATTTTTTTTGGGCCAGATTATCGTAAAATTACGATTAACTTAAGGAGGAAATCAACATGATAGAGCCCGTCTTAAGAATCAGCCAATTCATTGCCGAATCATTCCTGCACATCTGGCCGTATGTGATTGTGACGATTCCCCTGGCAGTGGCAGTCCAGATGTCAGGTGCCTCCAAATATATCAAGCGCGCGTTTGAGGCCAGGCCGCTGACCGCCATCTTGCTGGCAACGGTTCTGGGCGCCTTTAGTCCCTTCTGCTCGTGCGGGGTCATCCCGGTGATCGCATCGCTGCTGATCAGCGGGGTGCCGCTGGCACCGGTGATGTCCTTCTGGATTGCTTCCCCTTCCATGGATCCGGAAATCTTTTTTTTAAGCGTCGGCATGATCGGCTGGGAGCTGGCCGTCTGGCGTCTGGCCGCTACACTGGTTTTAAGCCTGGGGGCGGGCTTCATTACGCATATGCTTGTGCAAAACGGATGGCTGGGGAAAGAGATCCTGCGGACGCGTAAGGTTGTAAAGGTACAGAGCACGGTGGAATTATTTAAAAAAGGCTGGCAAAGAGTTAAGGGCAGCCTCGCCGGTGTTTGGTCTTCAGGACGTGTGTTTCCGCCGATGGTATCCAATTCAAGGGGTCAGCTCCAATACGTGCCCATGGTCGTGCCCGCAAAACCTGAAGCGGCTGCCGGTTGCAGTTCGTGTTCAGCCGGAATCACCCCCTTAATGGGTCCATCGCCGGAAAAGCTCGAATTATTCAACACGCCTTCCCGTGAAGGTTCCGGCTGCAGCGGGGAGGAGAGCTGCGGCTGCGATGGCGCACCCGCTACTTTCCGGCAGCGCCTGTTTAAAGAAACCCTGAGCGCAACCGTTATGGTCGTTAAATTTATGGCCCTGGCCTTTTTTCTCGAAGCCCTGATTATTCTATACGTGCCCCAGGAATGGATAACCGCCGCCCTGGGGCAGAAAAATCCAATGGCCATTGCCACCGCAGCAATTCTGGGGGTGCCGACCTATACCAGCAGCCTGACGGCCCTGCCAATGATCAGCGGCCTGTTGACCCAGGGCATGAATCCGGCGGCCGCACTGGCCTTTCTGATTGCCGGGCCGACCACCACACTGCCGGCCATGGCGGCTGTCTGGCCCCTGGTGGCCCGCCGCGTTTTTGTGCTCTATGTTTCCTTTTCACTGGCAGGGGCGATTATCATAGGATATTTAAAGTTAATCATTGGATAGGTTGTAACCGTAGAAAGGGGGTGGCGTTATGCTTTCAAAGCGATACATGCTCAGACCTGTAGCCCATTGCAGCCAGGGTTGCATACTTTAGCCCCGAGCATGGCCCAAAAAGGCTCGCAAAACTTTAAAAGGCAGAGGCGTTGATGACCCTCTGCCTTTTTATTTTCTCAAGAAACCGGCAGCGATAGGAACTGAATTATTATGGATCTGATAGGACAAAAACAAAATAAAGACTGCTTATTGCAAAACCGGTAGCATTCATTTATGAATAACAGGATTTCCTGATATTGATATAACCATTCAAAAAAAAGGAAAGGGTAGTGACAATGGATAAGCCAAAAGAAGTCACGATTCAAACCTATCAAGGCTGGGAAGAATTTTATAACATCGAAAAAAGTGACAAACTCGATTTCTTTATTCGAAACGGGCGTATGATTGACGTTTTGTTTTCCCAGCAATTTGACCGTGCGTTTCTGGATAATATGTGCCTGTTGGCCACCCAGATTCGCCGCATGGCCCTGACCAAAATGGGCGCTCAGAAGCTAAGCAGCTTGCTGGCACATAAGCGCGCCATGCTGTATTTTGTTCAGCCCTCTACCCGGACTTTTATTTCCTTTCTAAACGCCTGCCATATCCTGGGCATGAAAATATCAGAAATCCGCGGAACCACCACCAGCTCGGAGGTAAAAGGCGAATCCCAGGAAGACACCATTCGCACCTTTGCCAGCTATGTGGACCTGATCATTATTCGACACCCTGAAGCCGGGTTTGCCGAAAAAACCGCCTGGATTCTGAATCAAAACGAACTGGCGGTGGCTGTCATCAACGGCGGCTCCGGGCCCGATCAGCACCCCACCCAGGCGCTGCTGGATATTTACACACTGGAGCGCTCTTTTCGAAACATCGGCGGGCTGGACGGTAAAAAAATTGCCATGGTGGGGGATTTAGGGCGCGGGCGGACAGTGCGCTCCCTGAGCTATCTGATGAGAAACTACAAAGATATCAAGCTGTATTTTGTCTCACCGGAAATATTCCAGATGAGAGACGACATTAAAAGTTTTCTAAAAAAACACAAAATCGAATTCCACGAAACCGATAATTTTGCCAGTGTCATACCTGAAGTGGACGCCATTTACATGACCCGCATTCAAAAAGAATATTCCGAAGCCCCGGCGGAAGAATCCGACATCTACCCGGATTTTCATTTTACCAAAGAGCACCTATCGGTGATCCAATCCCACTGCATCATCATGCACCCGCTTCCCCGCCGCTACGAGATCGAAGTTGAAGTCGACAAGGATCCGCGTGCGGTTTACTGGAAACAGGAACGTAACGGCATGTGGATGCGCGCGGCGTTAATTTCGTACATCTTTGGCGTGGATGATAAAATCGCTGTGGAGTTCAGGTAGGTCGGGCGGCAAATCGATTTCTCAAAAATAAATCCCCGCTAAACCGATACGTTTGGAAATTGCTTTCCTGCCTTCAAATGATTGTGAATAAAATAAAGCGCATCTCTCTTTCTTGCTAACGGAAAAGTGCGCAAATAGTTGCCGTTTGAGGGTGTTGCCAACCCATATTTCTCACCTCATTTGCGCTTGTGATCCTTGATAAAGCGAACCAGCAAATCGGTTATCGCGGCCATGTAAACCTCGCCGTTGGCGGCCGAGGCATCGCGGGGGTCACCCAAAACACCGATCTCGCTCGCGGCCCGGAAACCCTTCTCAAACACCACCGAGGCAATACTGAGCTGGTCACCAACATAGCCGGGTTGGGCTTCGTTCATCGCCACCAGGTCCGGGCGAACGGTCAGCATGAGGGAGGTTTCGAACTCGCCGGAATGTCCCCCGGCTTGCTCCGGCGTCACCTTCTGGGTCTTCCCCACCCTAAATATCTCATCCATAAAAGCCATCAGATCGGTAAAGGCAATTAAATTTACTTCGGGCAACTCGGGCCGGATTGCTTCGACGGCTTTAGCCAAAGGGGCAAAATTACCCCCGTGGGTGGGAATCAGGGCAATGTGTTTAAATCCGTGATGCGCCAGACTGCGACAGAGGTCGGCCACCACCTGGATAAAGGTCTCCTGACTCAGGGTCATACTACCGGCAAAGTCCATGTGGTGTTCGGAGCAACCAATAGGTAAACCTGGCGCCAGCAGGGCGTTACCCAGTGAGCGAGCCACGCGATCCCCTAAGGCCTCACCCAATATGGCGTCGGTCCCCAGTGGCAGGTGGAGTCCGTGTTGTTCTGTGGAACCAAAAGGGACGATAACCGTGTCGATGCCGGAGGCAATAGCCTGCTCTACCTCAGGTCGCGTCATCTCGAATAGATTTCTCTTTTGCATCACCCATCTCCCATTTAGTCTATCCAGTAATCAAATGAAATTGCTAGCCATTTTTAAGTAATTCCATCCCGATCCGGCAATGGGTCTCCACACCCAGCAGCAGGACATCTTCATTGAAATCAAATTTGGGATTGTGAACAGGCACGGCGCCTTCTCGACCCACACCGAGGGCGAAAAAACATCCTTTAGACTTTTGCAGGTAAAAGGAAAAATCTTCACCACCCATGGTCTTTTGGGGTACGATGACTCGATTTTCACCGACCACTTTCTCAGCACAGCGGCGCACAATCTCGGCCGCGGATTCATCGTTGATCGTGACCGGGTATCCCTGGCTGTATTTGAGTTCAAAATCGACACCCATGGATTCACACACGCCACGAATCACCTTTTCAACGCGTGCTTCCCAGGTGTTCCAGGTTTCCGGGTCGAAGGTTCGCGTGGTGCCGCTCAGTTCGGCTTCACCGGGGATAATGTTAAAGGCTGTTCCGGCATGAAAAGTGCCGACTGTGACGACTGTCGGTTCCAGAGGATCCATATGCCGACTCACGATCCGTTGCAGGGCATTGATGACCTGGGTGCCCACCTCAAGTGCGTCAGCACACAGGTGCGGCATGGCGCCATGCCCCCCGCTACCCTTTATTTTAATATCAAAGCGATCCATGGCCGCCATGAACGGTCCCGGCCTGACGCCGATTGTCCCTCCTGGAATATCAGGCCACACATGGCAACCGATAGAATAGTCCACCTTTGGACTTTCCATCACGCCGGCCTCGACCATGGGTTTGGCCCCACCGGGTCCTTCTTCCGCCGGTTGGAATAAAAACTTAATATTACCTGTGAGCTCATTTTTGATCTTCTTGAAAACTGTTGCAGCCCCTAAAACCATCGCCATATGGGCGTCATGACCACATGCATGCATAGCGCCTTCATGTTCGGATGCAAAGCCAAGTCCGGTATCTTCTTTTAAAGGCAGGGCATCCATATCTGCGCGGAACATTAATGTCGGACCCGGTCTATCCGTTTTCAGTAACCCAACCACGCCGTACTGGGCAATTTCGGTCTGCACGTCGAGTTCCAAGCTATTTAAATAATCGGCCACATAAGCAGAAGTTTTTTTCTCGGTGTAGGCGGTCTCGGGAATCCGGTGCAGGTCACGACGTATGTTAATAATTAGATCTTTGTGTTCACTCACCAGTTGATGAATATTATTCATGGCAAGACCTCTTTAAATATTAGGATTTTACAAAATTGTACGTGCCTTATTTCAAGAGAAGAAAGAGTGGGTGCTTCTGATTGGGTTTTCCAAACCGGGTGCTTCGCACCCGGTTCCACCCGCAACGTTTGGGGCACTTCGCGCCCTTGTCTTTTCCAGCTTATGGCGGTAAAATCCAAGCCGCCCGCTTTGCGGGTGGTCGTTGACTCCAACAGTTTAGCCCGAAAACTATGGCATACTTTCCACCATAGGATCAATGAGAAAATTCAGGGAAAAGCGGCGCTGGGCTTTTGCGGGAATTGTGTGCCGATTTAAGCGTGCAAAAACTGATTTAGTATGTTATATGCGAGGCATTAAGATCTCCCGGATTATCTGCTTTCGAAAAAATGGCCCGGAAATCTCAGGCGTCATGTCTATCTCAGTTGCATGCTAAAAACGAATAACTTATAAATACCCGATACTTTTTCATTTAAAATTCTAATTCACGCCGGAGGTTATTATGGCCATAGCCTTTGTCGATGGCGCTGTAATTGTTGGCGACGGCCGCGTCCTGGAGCATGCCACCGTTCTGGTGGAAGGTGAAAGAATTGTAAAGGTGGCAGGGCGAAACATAAATATTCCCAAAGATGCCCAAAAGATACCCATGGACGGCCAAATGTTATTGCCCGGCTTTATTGATAGCCATATCCATATATGTTTTGATTGCAGCCCTGATCCCATGGTCAGTGCCTTATCCGAATCGCAGACCATGACAACTTTAAAGGCGGCGAATTCGGCAAGGCAAACACTTTTTGCCGGAGTTACATCCGTTAGAGATATGGGTGGAAAAGACGGAATCGATCTTGGACTCAGACAGGCGATCAATTCCGGATTAATCCCTGGACCCCGGATGATTGTAAGCGGTCAGTTGATCTGTATGACCGGGGGGCATGGTTGGCAGGTGGGTCTGGAAGTCAACGGGGTGGATGAGGTTCGCAAGGCCGCGCGAGGGCAGGTCAAGGCGGGTGTGGATATCGTCAAGCTCATGGCCACAGGCGGTGTCTTGACCCCGGCGGTAGAGCCGGGTAGCGAACAGCTCACTGAAGAGGAACTGAGAGCAGGCGTTGAGGAGGCGCACAAGGCCGGCAAAAAAACAGCAACACACGCCATGGGAACAAGAGGAATACTCAATGCCCTGCGTGCGGGAATCGATAGTATAGAACACGGCGTCTATCTGGATGAGGAGGCTGTTTCCCTGATGATGGAAAGAGATGTCCCTTTAATCCCAACCCTGTCAGCCCTTTTTAATATCGCAAGCAAGGGAACAGAAGCGGGAATCCCTGCCTTTGCAGTCGAAAAAACCCTCAAGGTCAAACCCTTTCACCTGGAAAGCATTCGCATGGCGCGAGAGGCCGGGGTACGTGTTGCAATGGGAACCGATGCCGGAACCCCATTTAACATACACGGAGAAAACCTGGGTGAGCTTAAATTTCTGGTTGATTGCGGTTTCTCGCCGATGGAAGCGATTGAAGCAGGCACCCGCATTGCTGCTCAGGTTCTCGGGCTGGAGAAGGAACTGGGTACCGTTGAAGAAGGCAAACTCGCTGATTTAATTCTCATAGAGGGTGATCCGCTGGAAGATATAGAGATTTTGGCTAAGCGGGAACTTATCCGACTAGTCATGAAGGACGGAAAACAGGTAAGCGGTGAATTCTTTTAACCGTTAACGAAAGGAGGCGAAGAATGAAGAACACCGGCTTGAGTATCAGAAACCTTATCTTGATACCCATGTTAATCGTCGCGCTGGGGTTGTGTTTTGCCCCGAGGAATGCGCAGGCCGAGATCAAAGAATTGATCATTGGGATCGGGATTGATGCCGACACCTTGCTGCCCTATGATCAAACAACGACCCTCATGCAAAATATGGCCGATCTTTTGTACGACAGCTTTTTATACCAGGATCCGGAAGGCAAACTCCATCCGCGACTGGCCACCAGATACGAAGTTTCGGCAGATGGATTGACTTACACCATTCATTTGCGCAAAGGCGTGAAGTTCTCCGACGGAAGCGATTTCAACGCCGATGCCGCCAAGGCAGGGTGGGACAATGTCCTAAATCCCAAGACAAGAGTGCCGCTTCGTTTTGCGGTGGGCATGGTTAAAGAATGTGTAAAAGTCGATGATTACACCATCCAGCTAAAACTCAAATTCGCATTTGCCCCTCTGGCGCCGACCATCGCCATGTCGTTGGTCTCACCGATTAGTCCTGCGGCTCTCAAAAAGTATGGTGAGGATATTCGCCAGAACCCCACTGGTGCCGGCCCTTACATTTTACACAAGTGGGTTAAAGGTGACCGCATCGAAATGGTTCGCAACGAAAATTACTGGGGCAAAAAACCTACAGTTGCAAAAATCATATGGAAGATCGTTCCCGAAGCCGCCACCCGGGAAGCCATGCTGAGAGCCGGTCAAATCCAGATCTGTTACAAACCATTGCCTTCCAACGTTGCCGCACTCAAGGCCGATCCGAATATAACCGTAGAAATGCCGCTGGACACCCGAACGATCTTTATGGGATTAAACTACCAGAAAGGGGTCACCACCAACAAAAAGGTCCGCCATGCCTTTAATTACGCTGTGGACAAGAAGGCCATCGTCAAAAAGATCCTGTTCGGCACCGCCCAACCCATGGACGGTCCGGTTTCCCCCAAAGTCTTCGGTTATCATAAAATGGATCATCAGTATGAATACAATCCGGAAAAAGCCAAACAGCTCCTGAAGGAGGCCAACTTCGACTTTTCTAAAACCGTCAGCATGCGCACGCCTCAGGGCCGGTACCTCTTTGACCGACAGGTTTCCGAAGCCATCCAGGCTTATCTGCAGGCCATCGGAGTCAAGGCTGAGCTGCGGACCTATGACTGGCCGACCTATGTAGCCGGACTGTTGAAACCCCTCGCGGAGTCCGAGCTGGAAGTCTTTCTGCTGGGATGGGGCCCGCTCATCCTGGATGCGGATATGGGCCTTTATGGTCAGTTTACCTGCGAGGTCAATCCGCCTAAAGGACTCGGTGCAGCCTTTTACTGCAACCCGGAATATGACAAGATCATGAGGGCCTCCCGCGAAGAACAGGATCCGCAGAAAAGACTGGCCTTACTCAAACAGGCCTCGGAGATGGTCTGGGATGACGCGCCCTGGTTGTGGTTGCACGTTGAGAAGTTCGTCATTGCTTATTCGAGCAAGATCAAGGGGATGGTGGTCACTCCGACCGAAAAGTTTTACCCGCATTACATCACCATGCAATAACATAAAGTCAAAAACCGGAGCCGGGGTGTCCAGACACCCTGGCTTCTAATTTTTCTGACATATGAAAGCCCAAATCGAGCGCATCCAGAAGGACATTGAAATTATAAATAACTTCAATGCCACGCCTGAAAAAGGAATTAACCGGCTGGAAGATATCGGCTTAGGGTGAGAGGTACTCTTAGCAACGGTGATCGCGCTTGCCGCATCATAATACAGCTTTGATTTTTAGGTAAGCTTTCCAATCTCTGGCGGTTCTATGCACAACTATCTGATAAAACGTCTGCTCTCAACGATTCCGGTTTTAATCGGCATATCCCTGCTGCTTTTTTTTATGCTCCGAATGCTCCCCGGGGATCCAGCTCAGGTATTGGCCGGTCAGATGGCCACCCCGAAGGAAATAGAAAACATCCGCCATCAACTGGGGCTCGACCGACCCATTTACGAACAATACGCAATCTATATGAGCCACCTGGTACGATTCGATCTGGGCCTCTCAGCCCGAACTCAGAATCCGGTTATCGATGAAATCTGGGCCCGTTTGCCGAACACCCTATTGCTGGCCGTGGTGGCCATTACGCTCGCCTGCCTTCTCGGCATACCGGCCGGGATCATTTCCGCTGTCAGACCCTATAGCTGGATCGACTATCTCGTGACCCTGTCCGCGCTTTTCGGTATTTCCATGCCGGTGTTCTGGCTCGGACTGATGCTGATGGTTGTGTTTGCGGTTATGTTGCAGTGGCTGCCGGCCGGCGGGACCGGAAGCTGGCAGCATGTTATTTTACCTTCGATTACCCTGGCTGCTTTTGTGGTCGCTTTTATTGCCCGTATGACCCGTTCGACCATGCTTGAAACCCTATCCCAGGATTTTACAACCACCGCGCGTTCAAAAGGACTTGCAGAAAAGGTCGTCATCGTAAAGCATGCGCTTAAAAATGCGCTCATCCCGATCATCACTGTGGTGGGCCTCCAATTTGGGTCGCTTTTAGGAGGAGCGGTTTTAACCGAAACCGTATTTGCCTGGCCGGGTCTGGGTCGTTTGATTGTAGATTCTATTTTAGCTAGAGACTATCCCGTGATCCAGGGCGCAATTCTTATCTTTGGGTTGCTTTATATTTTTGTCAATCTGGTGGTTGATCTTATCTATGCTTTCGTGGACCCGAGAATCCGTTATGACTGAAAACCCTTACAGGCGCATCTGGGCCAAATTTAAGCGCAATAAGGTTGCGCTGGTCGGCGGTGTTCTGATCCTCATATATGTGTTGAGCGCTTTTTTTGCACCGGTTCTTTTCCCGGGCAATCCATCAGCGCCTAATCTCATGAGGTCTTTGGAGTCCCCGACACTTAAGGATCCGCTGGGTACCGACGAGTTGGGCCGCTCAATCCTGGGCCGCATCATCTATGGTTCGCGCATATCGCTCCTTATTGCCGTAGGGGTCGTCTCAGTCGGGATCATCTTGGGAATCCCTCTGGGGCTTGTTTCCGGTTACTACGGGGGCAAGATCGATTTCGGTATTCAAAGGATAACCGATACCATGCTGGCGTTTCCGGGTTTTCTACTGGCCCTAGCCCTGGTGGCCGTATTAGGAGTCGGGCTCAAAAATACAGTGATATCCATCGGCATCAGCATGGTGCCGCTATACATCCGTTTGGTCCGGGGCTGTGTTCTTTCTGTAAGGGAAGAAGATTACATCGAGGCCGCCCGGGCGGTAGGAACCCGTGACGTCATCATTCTGTTAAGACACATCCTGCCCAACGTCATGGTTCCGATAACGGTCCAGACCAGTTTAAGTATGGGGATGGCTATCCTTTTTGCCGCCGGCCTGGGCTTTTTGGGTATCGGGGTGCAGCCGCCAACCCCCGAGTGGGGGACGATGCTCGGTTCTGCCCGATCTTACCTGTTCTATGCACCGCATGTAGCAACTTTTCCCGGTATTGCCATCTTTTTGGCGGTGCTCAGTTTCAACCTTTTGGGCGACGGCCTGCGCGATGCCCTTGATCCGAGATTCAAGATATGAGTGAACAGGCAAAACCGCTACTGGAAATCAAGGAATTACACACCCGCTTTCACACCCTGGATGGCATCGTAAAGGCTGTGGATGGAATCGACTTTGAGGTCTATCAAGGTGAAACATTAGGGCTTGTCGGTGAAAGCGGCTGTGGCAAGAGCGTCACCGCCCTTTCGATTTTACAGCTTTTGCCTTGCCCGCCGGCTGAGATCCAGGGCCGTATCCTTTTTGAAGGTAAAAATCTTTTGGACCTGGATCAGGAGGATGTTCGGAAAATCAGAGGCAACGACATCTCGATGATTTTTCAGGAGCCCATGACGTCTTTGAACCCGGTTTTGAGGATCGGTGAACAGATCTCGGAGTCCGCCAAAGTTCACAAAAGCATGACTCGCCAGGAGGCCTGGCGGTGGGCGGTGGAAATGTTGCGGATGGTCCAGATACCGGAGCCCGGTTCGAGGTCAAGGCAATATCCTCACAAATTTTCGGGCGGCATGCGACAGCGGGCTATGATTGCCATGGCGCTTTCCTGTAATCCCCGGCTCATCTTGGCAGACGAACCCACTACCGCCCTGGATGTAACGATTCAGGCCCAGATTATGACCCTTTTGCAGCGCCTTAAGGATGATTTCAAGACCGCGATTGTGCTGATTACCCATGACCTCGGAGTCATTGCCGAAATGGCCAGCAGAGTCGTGGTGATGTACGCCGGTAAAGTGGTAGAAGAAGCACCGATAAAAGAGCTCTTTAAAGACCCTCGGCACCCATACACCCAGGGTCTGCTGGGATCCATTCCGGTTATCGGGCGTAAAGAACAGACCGGCCGTCGTCTTCAGGAAATTCCGGGCATTGTACCCAGCCCCATGGAAACCCCTTTGGGCTGCAGATTCCACCCCCGTTGTCACAAAGTTATGAATCGTTGTTGCGAGCAGGAGCCTCCGATGATCCACCTGAATGAACACAGGCGCGTCAGTTGCTGGTTGGAAGCCGACAGCGTCGTGAAAGAATCACAGGCCGGGAGTCGGTAAGATAACTTATTCATATGGCGCTTTTAGAAGTAAAGAATTTGAAGAAATATTTCCCCATCAAAAAGGGGGTTTTCTCCCGAACCATGGGACAGGTCCGGGCAGTCGACGGGGTTAGTTTCGCCCTGAAACGGGGCGAAACCCTGGGTCTGGTGGGTGAGAGCGGATGCGGCAAGACAACCGTCGGCCGATCTATTCTGCGCCTGATCGAGCCCACAGCCGGGCAGATAACCTTCAACGATCAAAATTTGCTTGAGCTGGAACGGGAAGAACTTAGAAGAGTGCGGGCTTCCCTTCAAATTATCTTTCAGGATCCTTTTTCTTCCCTGGATCCACGCATGAATGTCGGCCAGATTATTGCCGAACCGATCCGAAACCACCTTAAGATTTCCAGGAAAGAACTCAGAGACCGCGTGGCTTATTTGATGGAAAGAGTGGGGCTGCATCCGGAACATATAAGCCGCTATCCGCACGAGTTTTCCGGAGGACAGCGCCAGCGGATCGGAATCGCCCGTGCCCTGGCCTTGAACCCGTTGGCCATTATCTGCGACGAGCCGGTTTCGGCTCTAGATGTATCCATCCAGGCCCAGGTCATCAATCTGCTGGCCCAGCTTCAGGAACAAATGAACCTCTCCTACCTGTTCATTGCCCATGACCTCAGCGTAGTGGAACATATCAGCGATCGGGTGGCGGTCATGTACCTGGGGCGCATCGTGGAATTGGCCACGGACAAGGAGCTTTATCAAAATCCATTGCATCCCTACAGTCAGGCTTTACTCTCCGCAGTTCCCATTCCTGACCCTGAGATTCGAAGGAAGAAGATCCTTCTGCAAGGCGATGTGCCCAGCCCCATGAATCCGCCTTCAGGGTGCTCCTTTCATACCCGCTGCCCCGAATGTAAAGAGGTCTGCTCCCAACAAGAGCCCACATTACAGGATGTGGGTGATGGTCACTGGATTGCTTGCCACTTAAAATAAGATAGAGGTAAATGATGACTCAAATGGACCCATCGCAGCTACATAGGAAACTTACTTCTATCCGCCTTGCTGGAGTTAAATAGATAACATCATGCCAAGCCATGAAATTTTAAAGATGTATGCGTTGCCTGGAGTCGTGATTTGGGATCACTGCCGGTGGGGGTCCAAATTGTGGGCCGGCACCAGGACGACCTGGGGGTATTGCAGCTGGCTTATGCCTTTGAGCAGGCCACCGGTTTTTGGAAACAAAAGCCACCGATGGTTCTTTAAAAATATACAACTGGTCAATTTGAGGCTGATTTGTCCGGCAGGAGGTTTAGACCAATTCCACTGCTAAAGATGAGTAAGGCTCCGACAATCAGCCGCCAGCCGAGCGGCTCACCCAGATAAAGCACACCGAAGGCGGCAACCAGCGGCACTTCGGCTGTCATCATTACGCTGACCTTCGGTGCTGGAATGCGAACTAAAGCCTGGTTGATGGAAAGTTGTGCGCCGATTGAAAAAACGGCCACTGCGGCAACTCCAAGCCAGGCGGCTGTTTGCTGAGGCAGAATTGGAGACGCTTGCATGAGTAACGGCGCCAGGCTGGCAAGTGTCCCTGTTAGGCAGAGATAGAAAAACAGAGTGTAAATATTGTTGTCCCTGCTTAATCGCCGGACCAAAAGAAGTGTAAGCGCGCACAAAACCGAAGCAATTACGGCAAATAGATGCCCCCTATTGAAAGCTGCGGAAGCTTCAGACGGCCATAGGATCAGGATGATGCCAATAAAAGCACAGCAAATAAAAAACCAGGCGATCCTGGTAGTTGGCTCGCCTGTGACCCAAGGCGAAAAGAGAGCTGTAAAGGCTGGATACAAATAGAAAAGTATCAATGCCAAAGAGAGCGGGATCCTCTGCAAGGATGCTACTAAAAGCAGGAATGCAACCGAACCGCATAGACCTCTTACAGACAGCAGAAAGCGCTGTTTCCCCCAAAGGCTCAGTCCTAGTGCCTTGACAATAGGTGGGATCACCAATAGGCCAAGGCCAAACCGGCCCACACCGATATGCCAAACACTCACGTGGGCCCCGGCTAACTTGGCTGACGTACTCATGGCGGCATAGAACAAAGGGGCCAGACATACCCAGATAAACCCACTCGATATTAACCGTATCACGGTTAAACGTACCTTTTTTTTTACGTTGCTTGATGTTTGGCAGACTTGTATAATCGCATACTTTGATCGATTCTTGTTTTAAAGGAAAGTCTATGATTCGTCAATGCAATGATAAAGATTTTGAGATTCTCTATCTCATTATCAATGAAGCCGCAGAAAAGTATGAGGGTGTCATTCCCGACGATTGTTGGAAAATACCGCATATGTCCAAAGATGAGCTAAAGCATGAAATCGATGCGGACGTGGTTTTTTGGGGATATGAAGAAGATGGCCGGTTAACTGGTGTAATGGGGATTCAGCATATTCAAGACGTAACCCTTATTCGGCATGCCTATGTCCGGCCTGCAAAACAGCATCAAGGCATTGGAAAAAAGTTACTGGCCGAGCTTTACCGACAGACCGATCGCCCGATGTTAATTGGCACCTGGGCAGATGCCGTATGGGCGATTCGTTTTTATGAAAAACATGGCTTCAATCTAGTTTCCCGCCAAGAAAAAAATCGCTTGCTCGAGAAATATTGGTCGATTCCAGCACGTCAGGTCGAAACTTCCGTCGTCCTTGCAGACAAGAAATGGTTCGATATTTATAGAAACGGCACCGACGGTGGATACGAGGGGCGTTAATTGCGTACATCTAAGGTGTGGATGGTATCTTTCTTTTCCCTCTAATTATCCAGAAAAACTGAAAATCGTCTCTCTTCGAACATCAACAGCAAATATAACTTAATCCAATATTTTTGTGTATATGTTTGAATCCCACTCCGAAGAGTTATTTTGATATCCAATCGGGCACTCTTCTTTGCGGCCATATACAAGGATGTAAATTTTGTCACCCACATTTGACAAAAGTCCACGGATTTTCAGACTGCCACTGCTCTTTTAGGTCGCTCGGTTTAATGTCTGTATGCTCGGGAATCGCAGCCGCTATGTGATTGGCACCGGATTCAGCCTGCTGACAGTACTTTTGCGGTCTATAGATAACACAGCCTGGAATGGCCGTTGCGAGGTATAAAAATATCACCAGGGATACGACCAGAAACAGGTTGAAGAATAGCCCGGTATCCGTTCGAAAAAATCCTTAACCGAACCTTTCGGGATGTTCATTGTTGGGGGTAAATCATCTTGCGTTTTCAGATAACAACCTGTTTAGAAGCAACCCTCCATGACATACTCACCGGGATGCCGGGATGGAAAGAAAGAAATTTCTTAATTACTTTTTCGCAGCAATTTTTGCCTGCTGTGCTGTTCTGGCGCAACCGGCGCTTGAAGAAGGCATTATAGCAGATGACCATGGGCTGGGAGAAATGACAACCGCAGACTATCAAGTTGCAGATAAATCATTAAAAACACACCCGCATGTCACTTTGTTTATGACCGGGGACGTTATGACCGGCAGAGGTATTGACCAGGTACTGCCGTACCCCGCTGATCCGATTATCTACGAAGGATACATGAAAAGTGCCAAAGGATACGTGCAGATCGCCGAGGAAGCCAATGGGCCCATTCCGCGGCCAACCGCCTTTTCCTACATCTGGGGAGATGCTCTTGAAGAACTGGAACGCCGGAAACCGGACTTGAAGTTAATCAATCTGGAAACAAGCATAACGGCGAGTACCGATTTTTGGAAAGATAAAGGCATAAACTACCGGATGCATCCGCAGAATATCCCGGTCTTAACCCGCGCCGGCATAGATTTTTGTGCCCTTGCCAACAATCACGTTCTGGATTGGGGATATGCCGGGCTCCTGGAAACGCTGCAAACATTGAAAAAAGCGAACATCATCAGTTCAGGAGTGGGTCGAAATCTAAGCGCAGCAGCCGCACCGGCCGTGACGGCGATACCGGGCAAAGGACGGGTGATGATGTTTTCCTTTGGCCTGGAGTCAAGCGGAATTCCCTTAAGCTGGGCAGCAACCGCCGATAAACCCGGTGTAAATCTGCTAAAAGACCTGTCTGATAATACCGTACGTCACATCTCGCAAACCGTCCGAAAGATCAAACAGAAAAATGATATTGTTGTGGCTTCAATTCATTGGGGCGGTAATTGGGGTTATAAAGTTCCCGGTAGGCAAAAAAAGTTTGCGCATCGACTGATCGATGCTGCGGGCGTTGACATCATTCACGGGCATTCATCTCATCATGTTAAAGGCATTGAAGTTTATAAGCAAAAGCTGATTTTATACGGCTGCGGCGACTTTATAAATGACTATGAGGGAATCAGCGGCCATGAGGAATTTCGGGCGAATTTGTCCTTGATGTATTTTGTGACCGTAGATCCATCGACCGGAAAACTCGGGCAGCTGAAAATGATACCGACTCAAATGAGACGCTTTCGGGTGAATCGAGCCTCCAGCGAGGCTACCCTGTGGTTAAAGGATACTTTAAACAGGGAAGGGGTGAGGTTTGGTACTCAGGTGATACTGGATAAAGAAAATGCCCTCCTGATGCGGTGGGATTGATTGGAGCGGGTTTCAAAGCCCCGTCACTGCTTGACCTTGCCCGCTTCGTTATAATACCTCCGCCTCGACTTCTGCTATGGTTTGACTCAATATCGAGACCATCTGGTCGATTTCATCTTTTTGAATAATAAAAAGATAAAGGTTGTTTGATTCAACACTATTCTGCGGAGTAAACAGCTAGGGTAAAATACGGGAATTAAAGATGACTTTAATGTATCATGCAAGCGTTAAATCCAGGAGCTGAAATTTGACCCGCTATCGAACTCAAAACCAGATCGAAAAAGAAACAGATAGAATAAAGATTTCAACAATCCCTGACCGAAATTTAGATCCAGCAAAAAGAGTTTACATTATTGCGGCGGCTTTGCTGGCGCTATTCCTCGGGGCTATGGACGCCCTGATCGTGTCGGCAGCCATGCCCACCATTGTAGCTGAGCTTGGCAGCATGCACCTGTACAGCTGGGTGTACTCGGTTTATTTCCTAGCACGAGCAGTGTCGCTGCCCATCTTCGGCAAACTGGCTGATCTGTATAAAACCAGGACTCTTTTTATTGTTTCCATTGCAATTTTCATAATCGCTTCTGTCTTCGCCGGACTGTCTCCAAATATGACATTTTTGATTGTTGCCCGGGTATTTCAGGGGATCGGAGCCGGAGGCAATTTTGCACTCGTATATATTGCACTTTCCGATGTTTCACCACCGGAAAGACGCGGTAAGACTCTGTCTCTGGCCAGCTCCATCTGGGGAATTGCCAGCATTTTAGGGCCGACGCTGGGTGGATTTATTGTCACTTATTTTTCCTGGCGCTGGATTTTTTTCATTAATGTGCCCCTTGGTTTGTTATCGCTGGCCGGCATTACTTTCTATTTAATCGAAACGCGCTCAAAAAAGGAAAAAGTATATCTGGATTTGCCGGGTGTGGTTTTGCTTTCCGTATTTATCCTGTCCCTGTTGATGGCGTTTTTACTCGGTGGGCGCACCTATGAATGGCATTCCATTCCAATTATCAGTCTCGCGATCATGAGTGTCCTTGCGGCAGGCGGATTTTATTATGTTGAAAAGCGCGCCAGAGAACCGATTCTTTCGCTGCGCTTTTTTGAAATCAAAGAATTCAGGATCGGAAATGGTGCTGTGTTTCTCAGCAGTTTTTCTATCTTTTCTCTTTTTGCATTTGCGCCGCTTTATATCCAGGGCGCCTTAGGTAAATCGCCTATGATGGTGGGAGCGGGTATGCTGTCGCTTAGTTTAGGCTGGTCTATTGGTTCGCTGGTGCTGGGACAAATTCTCAATATTTGGGGGCACAGGGCCCCCGCACTGGTGGGATCATTTTGTCTGGTGCTCGGATGCGGTGCGTGCCTTTTTTTTACAACACAAACTTCAATGGTAACGATTTTTCTAATTTTTTTAGTGATCGGAATTGGCATGGGATTTGTTACCCTGACAACTTTAGTGGTGGTTCAGAACAGCATTGACATTTCCGATCTTGGTGTAGCGACAACTTCACATCAATTCGCGCGCACAATGGGGGGAACCGTCGGTATTGGTATCTGCGGCAGCTTTGTCATATCCAAAATATCACAGGCCGGGGATGATATAATTCATTCCGTCCTGGCTGAAACGATCCCGCAACCGCTTCTTTCCAGTATAAAGGCAAATATCGAAAATCTCTTTCTACCTGAAGTACAAACTCTTCTGCCGGATGAAGTACAGACGATTCTACAGGAAGCAATTGTTAATGGAGTTTCGATGGTCTTTTGGATTGCTCTGGCGACCTCCCTGTTATGCCTTGGCTTTTGTTCGCTGCTTGACGGAGGTAAATACACAAAGCCCTAAATTTGAAGAACACGAATTGTCTTTTTGAGAGTCAACGACCACCCGCACAGCGGGTGGCTTGGATTTTACCGCCATAGGCGGGAAAAGACAGGGGCGCGAAGTGCCCCAATCGTTGCGGGTGGAACCGGGTGCTTCGCACCCGGTTTGGAAAACCCAATCAATCACGGCCGGCAGCTTTCTTTTCTCAAATGACCTTGAATAAATAAAGAGCGTCCGCTATTAACAAAAAAGATTGCCTGGCTTTGATTGTAATGATAATTAGTGCCCATCCGGAAATTAAAAGGGCCCGAATTGGTTTCCAATTTGGAAAGGACGATAAATCATGGCGCTTTCTCCCTTGCACTACCAGACCATCACAGAGCTGGCCGCTCTCATCCGGAAAGGTGAAATAACCTGCGTTGAACTGGCCGAGCATTTTGTTTCGCGCATCAACCGTTTGGAAGATAAGCTGAATGCTTACCGACTCCTGTGCACCAAAAGAGCACTGGACCGGGCAGAGGCCGCAGACAGGGCCTTTAGGGAAGGCAACGACCAGGGCCCATTGCAGGGCATACCTTATGCCGTAAAGGATCTCATTGATGTCAAAGGTCTGACGACCACCGCCGGGGCGAAGATTTTCGAGCAGCATATTGCCGCCGAAGATGCGGCGGTAATCCGCAGGCTCGATCAGGCCGGTATGGTCTTGCTGGGTAAAACAAATACGGTTCAGTTTGCCTTCAGCGGCGTGGGGATCAATCACGACCACGGTACCCCTCACAATCCCTGGAGCAAAAACCATTACCTGCCGGGCGGTTCCAGCAGCGGATCGGGGGTGGCAGTAGCCGCAGGTTTGGTGCCGATGGCCCTGGGAACAGACACCGGCGGTTCTGTACGTGTTCCGGCAGCACTTTGCGGCACCGCCGGGCTCAAGACCACTGTCGGACGGGTCAGCCGGGCCGGCGTGTTTCCCCTGAGCTGGAGCCTGGATTCGGTGGGGGTTCTGGCCCGCTCGGTGGAAGATGCCGCCCTGGTGTATCAGAGTATGCAAGGCTCCGACATTAACGACGATACGACATTAGGCCTGGGTCCGCAGAATGTCCTCAAAGACTTGAAAAGCGGTGTAAAAGGAATGCGGTTGGCATTTGCCGAAACCGTTTTTTTTGACGACATTCATCCTGAAGTGGACACAGCAGTGCGCGCATGCGGCAGTGTTTTTAAAGAATTGGGTGCCAAAGTGTCCAGTATCGAGTTCCCGGAGGCTGCCGAAGCCATACAATTGAACCCGGGCGGAGTGTTTATTGCATCCGAAGGCTATACGCTCAATAAAAGGTGGTTGGAGGAAAACTTTGACCAGTTGGATCCCGTAGTGGCCCAGCGCATGATCAAGGGGAAGGATATCACAGCAGCGAACTATCTGGGCAATATGCTTGCGTCGAAGCGCCTGCGGGCAATAGCATACAATGTTCTGAAAGATATTGATGCTTTACTGGTTCCCACCACCTGCGTGCCGGCCAAACCGGTAGCTGAGGTGGATGCCGACCTGAATACTTACCTGAATTACAATGCGCTGTATCTGCGCAATACCAACATCGGCAACACCCTGAATCTCTGCGGTTTGAATGTCCCCTGCGGATTTACCAGGGAGGGCTTGCCCATCGGCCTGCTCATATACGGCAAACCGTTTCAGGAGGAAGTCATCTTGAAAATCGGATATGCCTTCCAGCAGGGCACCGACTGGCACTGCAACACACCGGATTTATCATGGCTGGGAGATGAATGACATATCGTAAGCCGCATTTTATCCGGGTAGCATTTTCAACCGGTAGCGTGCGTCTGCTTCGATACTTTTGCGATCCAGGACAAACGGTCTGTATTTCCCCGTACGCCAGAGCTCGGCCTGGTCGTCATAATGGGGGCTCATAAAATTTCCCGAAATTCCCGCCGGTATCACGCGACGAGAATTTTTCCGGTTGGCAAAATCGACGATATAGCGCAGCGAGGCGCCGTGGTATCCTTCCCAGGGATCTGTTAGTTTGTAAGGCTGGGGATTTACGGTCGCCATACTCCCGCCCATGGGGTACGGCCCGATGTTCATGAAGTATCCCATCAGAGACGAGCTTTTACCGAAGGGGTGATAAAGGGTCAGGGTGTGCAGTTTACCCCACTTCCAATCATCAACATTTGAACCCATTTTTTCATCAAGATAGACAATGGCTTCGTTGAAGCTTTTGCCGATGAGGTCGTTGATGCCTTCCACTTCGGCAGTAGCCGGATCGTCAAACCAGCGGCTCTCGTCCGCGGCAATCAGATTTCGCATGGCGTTAAATACCACATCCTTATTTTTTAGGTATTGTCCATACAGATCTTCTCCGAGCCTTTTTTTAAAGGTGTTTTTTACCATTTCATTGATGGTCGCATGAAATACCGTGGGCGCAATGTCTTCGGTGCCAGCAACAAAATCCCAATTTTTTAAGGCAGCGATCGCCTTTTTTTCCTTTTCTGAAAACTGTTTTCCGGATAGAGCTTCCAGCATCATGGGGACCCACTCTTTGGCAAGCACGACATAAAGATCAGCCTGCATTTTCGCGAAGTCCTGCGTGTCGAACTTCTCCTTTGCGGTAATCATCTCCTTTATGCGGACAAATCGATCCGGCATGGTATAATAGTGAGATATGGGATAAGGGTAGTCATCGCCCACATGCTTGTTGTTGGCCGTGGCGATCCAGCCCCGGGCTGGATTTTTAAGGTGCGGCTGCTGCCGGGTTGGAACATAGCCTTTCCACTCATGTTTGCCGTCCCAGCCGGGAACCGGGACCGCTCCGGAAAAACCATCTCGAATGGGAATTGCGACAGCCGCCCAATAGCCAATGTTGCCCTTATCATCGGCATAGACCCAGTTTTGACCGGGACATTTGAAATGCTCCGCCGCTTTTTCGATATCATCCACGCTGCGGGCAGTGTTGAGGTAGTAAAAAGGGGTAGCATGCAGCACCTCATAAGCTGTCCATCGCATGGCAAGGGCGGTGTTTTGAGGCTCTTTATATTTATTTATTTCATCAACGATCGGGCCATGGCGGGTGAGTCTGACCTTGAATTTTATATCATCTGCATCCTTTACCTTGATGACTTCTTCTTTGATCGTCATGTCTTCCCAGCGTCCCATAAACTCATACTGGTTGGGATTGGCGGGGTTTATCTTCTCGATGTAGAAATCCGCATCGTCCGCCATGACGTTGGTAAAACCCCAGGCGACATGCTCATTGGCGCCTATAATGACGAAAGGTATTCCGGGAAGCAACGCTCCGGAGACATTCATCGAAGGGGACACGATGTGAGCTTCATACCAGATGCCGGGCACCCTGTGGCCTAAGTGAGGATCGTTGGCCAGAATCGGCCCCCCGGTCGCCGACTTCTTTTCCGAGACAACCCAGGAGTTGCTGGCGCCGCCCCCTTCGGTACCGCGAATCTCCCTGGCCAGATTCAGCGTTTTAAGAAATTCAAGCGCCGCTAAACCTTGCGGGATAATCAGCGGATATCCTTCCGCATAATCCGGGAAAATTTCTTGCGCCATCTTTTCTCCAACCTTTTCGATAACAGCCGCATGCAGCATTTCAACGTTAAGGGCCGTGTTGAGATCTAACGCCATGACGTACTGGATTGCCACTGCATCGGAAGGCTGCCAGGGTTCGGGCGCATACCCTAAGATCGTGAATTCCAGAGGAAGCGGCCCCTTGTGATGCTTTATAAAGTAGTTGACTCCAGCTGCATAAGCCTTCGCAGCGGAAATTGTTTCATGCTTATACGCAGCGGCTATTTCTTCAAAAGATTTGCCGGCCGTAATTGTCCTGAAGAACCTGTCAACCGGGACGAGATCTTTGCCGAGAATCTCGGCCAGTTTTCCGCGGGCAGCCCGCCTCATCAAATCCATATGAAAAAGCCTGTCCTGGGCTATACAGTAACCCAGCGCAAAATAGGCATCCGCATCGGTTTGAGCATAGATATGGGGCATGCCGTAAGAATCGCGGATGATATCAACCGGCTTGGTTATTCCCGGTACCGTAATTTGTCCATTGTAATCCGGAAGCGTAAATCTAAGATACGCGTAGGCACCGACGAAAATCACCAGGATCAATCCCAGAAGGATTCCTATAATCCATTTTAAAACCCTCATGACGGTCCCCTCTCATGCTTGAATTTAGGTTTTCAAGTCTAATAATACAATTTTATATCAAAAGCTTATCAGGCTCTTGGCTTTAGGAGTATTGGGTTTGCGGCGTAACGGAGTGAAGGAAAATAAATCAAATCTTTTTTACGGTAATTGGCTAGGAATGTCAAAATTTAATCATTGCGTTATTGGTCTTGATCGCTTTTACCGGGAAGGGACAACCAGAGAAAAAGTACTATTACGGAAATGGTTACAATTATAAAAATAATATTATCCAAAGCATTCCCTCTTTTTAAAATTTCTTTGAGAGATTTAGGGCGGTCGCCCACCGACCGCCCTTTGAAGGAGGCTCACAGATGTGAGCAAGTGTGTCTGCAAAAGACACCCTCAATACATATATCGGCAATTTTTAGAATCAACTTAAGTTGGTTTTGCCACCGGATTAGCTACCCGGATGCATTTTGGAAAATGCGCTGATGCGGACTTTGCGGGGCATGCTTTTAGCGTAGCAGAGTTGGGCTGAATAGAAGCTTATAATTTTATGGGCGTCCATAGGGTTTCCCTGGTTACAATTAAAGTTTCACCATAGAATTCCGATAATTAATTAACCCAATATTCATACCCTATAATATTTCCACTTTGAAATGCGACCTTAGATGTATGCCGATGATAATACCATGTAAATCATGTCACTCCCTGTTCCGATTAGACAGCAGCGTTATAAAACCCACCGGATCAAAAGTTAGGTGCTCAAAATGCGGAGAGATCTTTAAAGCCTTTCAACCGAATGTGGTTGAGAGAAGAAAATATCAAAGGGTTAAAACACAAAATCTGATTTCTTACTTCTCATTCGATGAAACCGGCAAATTGATCTCTCATGGCTTGGGCATCGCATTGGACATTAGTAAAGGCGGAATATTACTTGAAACAACGGATTCTATCAAATCAGGTTTAATTATATTAGCGGCTACTGATAGGGAGAAGAATCTCTTCGAAGTGAAAGGCGAATTAGCTTATTCAAAAAAAATATCCACTGGAACATATTTCTCCGGTATAAAATTTATCGGCGTAAATGAGCGCGTGACAAAATTTATTACGAAATTGATTAAAGAATACAATTATCAAGGGTATAATCTGTTTATTCGTTGGCATAACCAGGATCCACCGCCCATTCCCCACAAAAGCACATAAATCTCAGGTTTTCTATGCACTAATCAGGATTTAGTTCAAGATCTACGGTTCTCATTTTTCACTTTTAATTTTTTTTCAATTTCATCCCTCCTCTTTATTAACCGGAAATGAGGATGTTTCTCTTGAACCCTTTTCTGAATCCTCTCGGCAAGAGCAAACCTCTCCTTATTGTTCAAATGGCACCTCCGAAATATGTACTTGGAGTATCTATTAGTTTAAAAAATGAGTCAGTACCATCGTTGTTCTAAGCAGAATCTATGTTTACCAGTAATAATGATGTTATTAATGTTGATATCCAAGACACTAAGTTTCTTTTTAAAGACATTCTGGCCAAAAGGATGGATAGTGTTAAGATCATTAGTATCGATAAAAATTTGATAAGAACCGTTTCTGTAATTTTTTAAAACATTTATCAATTCACATGCCGAACTCCCATCAAAATCACCATAGAGTTGCAGACGGATTCTGTCTCTTATCCGATTCGATAGAAATTTGAAATTATTTGCCATTGGAAATCATTTGTGCTGGGCTAAAATTAAAATCCTATAACATGCACAAAGTAGATCGCTTAAATTCTCTGCTCTAAATCGAAAAAAAAGATCAATTGTAACTTATACTTAAAACACTCATAAAAGTGTCGTTGCAGTCTAATCTTTGCACAGCTTAAAAATTTAGGGTGTTAAGGTAAAATGTTGGCGGGTTTGATTGTGTGAAATGTGGTTATTTTATTTAATTCCTTAGGGGTAAATTTGCACTCACAAAAGGCTAAAAAAGGATGGTAGGTTCTGATTGTTCTCTATTTTAAATATTTAGAAATTGTTAAATCATGCAGATTCACACTTGACCATTTGTTGATTCTAACCCAACCATCTCGTCTTTCTTTATGCGACCTTCGGTCTCGCAGCGTTTTTCTCCTTTCAGGCCCTTTATAAAAGAAACGGTGTAGGCTAAAAACTCTGCGTCTGTCTTTACCAGTACGTCTCTCTGGAAATCTCCGAAAGACCTCTGGCATTTTTTAGCCTCCTTTTCTGTTTTTTGATCAGTACAAAAGTGTCTCAGAATTTGTTAGATGCAAAAGATATTCCAATAAAACTAAATAAAAAATTAATGGAATTACAATTTGTTAGCTTCGGAATACCTATAAAACTATAAATAAACATGAAGCTAAGTTCATAAATTTAGGTAAGAAATGAAATAAAATTTGAAATTATTCAGGATTCAAGTCTGAAAGGGGAAGGGACTTCAAATAGGTTTTTAGTATCATAATTTAATGATAGCCTGCGATATCTATTCATCGTAGTTTCAATTAAAGTTTTTTCGCGGAATTTAATATGTTTTCTTACCCTCAACTCAATATGAAAACATGAACTTGTGATACATTGAGAGACTGTCGAAAAACCCTAAAACCATGATTTTAAGGCTTATAACTATCTGATTTTACTATATGCGAAATTCGTAAAAATGTCAAAATTGCACTTTTTCGACAGTCTCTGAGAATATCTGTATTTTGCCAAAATTGCAGATATGAACCGGTAATCACAAAAATTTAGATTTAGAAGCACTGGCATAAGGTAAACCAAACTTTAGGAATTTAATGCGAAAATGTTGGTTCTGTGCTTTATGCCTATTTTTTGTTCAGCTCTATGTCAAAGGTTTTAAGGTCAGTTACTCCCTTTTTGATTGTGATCGTCCATTTGCCTAATTTATCAGGTTTATAGGTATCTACAAACCGATAGCGAATTGATCCCTCAACTTTGCGAGCCTTTAGATGACGGGGTACACCCTCATGTTTATACTCAACGAAGATGTCATCATAGATACCACCTTTGGGAACAAAAAACTGCGCCCAAACCTTGACTGGTTCTCCCATCGAAATGACATTCGAATCCATCACTTCTTCACAATTGAGGCTTTTTATAGTTTTACATAATTTTGACTCGATTAAAATTGGTCCTTCTTCTTGCCCATTGTAAAAGTAATCAACCACTTCTTTGACAACACTTGCCTCAGGGGCAGCTAAAGCGTTAGATGAACCAAAGATTGTTAAAGTGCAAAAAGCAATAGTTAATGACAGTAAAGCTATTTTCTTTTCCATGGGAACCTCTCTTTCATAGAGTTAGGAGTCAGTAAAAAATATTATCTAAGGCCTAATGTAAATAGGGACATCCGTCATATTCTCATATTCAAAATATTTCCCTCAAACAGCGGTTACATTTGTTATCCCCATTAGATTCTTAATAACTGCTTCAGAATCTTTTTTATATCTTCTATCTTCTCTCCCCGGCTTACAGCCATACTGACGTTGTTGGGACGGATCGGCAGCATCCTCAAAAATGGTTCTTTTCTAAATACCGCGAACAATGATGTGATACAGGGCGCCCAGTGCCTGCCCGCCATCGCGAGCCGCTCCCTTCGACAAGCTCAGGGCTTGAGTTTATCGAAAGCCACTCGGCCCGAGCTCATGGCCGAGGGCAGGCGCGACGGGCGGGCATCTATTCGGGCTTTGCGGGGCATATTCGATTAATAGTTAAGTAAATCTCAAATGTCAATATGTCACGGATGTCCCCTTTTCTTACGAATTAGCACAACATAAATCTCATGTAAACTCAAAAACTAAACAACGTCCCTTTATTTTTCGCGCAGTGACCTTAAAAGAGCTGGTGAAATACGAAGGTTAGTGAAGAAAAGATGGGCGGACCGCCGGCGATCAAGGCTGGCGGCATTTGCCTTAATCTCGATGACAGAGAAATGCGAAGCTTGCTATTAAAATTATGCCGATACCAAACAAAAAGTACAATATTATAAAAACCTCCGGATGTTCAAGGTCTGATATCAGCAGCTTATCGCGGTTAAATACATAGCCCCAGGCCAAGGTAAAGGTGTAATTGATAATCAGAGCGATCTTTATCTTTCCAAAAAGAAGGGCCAGCGTGCTGAACAATAACAATAAAATGATTTGGTTTATGGGGATCGTCAGATCCGTACTAAAAAACATTTCCATACATTCTATATCGTCGATTAATCCTAAAACTTTAAAAAAAAGCTGCCCCATTATAGGCCAAAAGGAACGCCCATAAAATTATTAGTTTCTATGAATCCATCAAACCAGTCGACCCCGACTGCTTTAAGGGACCGGCTAACACGACTTGTCGTTTTCCGGCCTGAACCGCCTGCCGCGCCGACCTGTCCCGCCGAAGTTTTAACGAAGATAATGGGGTCAAATCTTGAATTGTGAATTCAGCACATTAAATTTGGCTCTTAACTTCGGGTCTTGCTTCAGCTTTGACTTCGCAGCTTTAACATTGTGGCTAACCGATGAATATGTCACCCCGAACAGTGCAC
>Ga0255055_10000343_pt1 | contig 36172 bp, 35 predicted proteins | sample JV7_2_27_MG_FD_188633 | JGI IMG/M metagenome (GOLD analysis project Ga0255055, IMG submission 188633) | Seawater microbial communities from Jervis Inlet, British Columbia, Canada - JV7_2_27 | ecosystem: Environmental > Aquatic > Marine > Inlet | place: Canada: British Columbia | collected... | reverse complement strand
GGACATTTTGAGTCCCATAAAAACCAGCATAGAGGCAAAGATATATTGAATGGTCTTGCCCCTCAATCGGTGGGCTACCCGTGCACCGACTCGTGCCATGGGATGCTGCATGCCGAAAGCAGTACCCATTGGAGCCAGTTCAGATAACCGGTGGAGTAGGGGGGCAACCCTTCAACCCCCAAGCCGTTCACCAGAAAGGAAAAGGAGCCCCCCGCCGCACTTAATATCATGGTCACCATGGAGGTCGCCACCGCCTGATGAATTGTGAACTTTAAAACGAATATCATTACCGGTACGTAGATTCCGCCGCCGGCAACTCCCAGAGTTCCAGAAAATAGGCCGAAAATAAAGCCCCAGAGGATGAAAACCGGGAGGCGATAATTGCGCCTATACACGCGCCGATAATGGCGGTTATACCTAGGGCGATGCCTGCATTCCAGATGACCGCCCCTCGCTTGTGATGCGCCAGTGCTCCGTTCAAGGCGGTCGGCAATACCACAAGGAGATTGGTGCCGAGGGCAATACGGATCGCAATAGTTGGATCGATTCCCATCGACTTTAAAATCCAGAACTGTGCGGACACCATGAAAAAGCCGCCACCGATGCCCAGCAGCCCGGAGCCAAATCAGGCTCCGACGCCGGTCAACGGCAGAACGAAGATGTGCAATGCGGTCACGGTCGGCCCCTTTGGGCAAAATCCCTTGTTGCACCGCAGCTAGTGATTAATACATGCCGCATGATTCAGATTTCCATTGTCGCGCTTGCGTATCAGGGACTGAAGCGTTCAAGTAGATGTGCCAATTGTTGAGCCACCTCCTCACAGAAGGACTTGGGATAGAAATACGGCGCACGCAGCGTTAGGCAGAGAGTTTCCGACACGCACTCTTTCGATTGTGCGGCGGGTTCCTAGTTCCACCGTAACCCATGTTTCCGCAAGCCCCCCGTTCCATTCCGGACGGCCGGATTTCCCGGATCCGGTTGTCGACTCTGGCTTTCCCCGTTAGGCCTTCCCAATAATGCCGAAGCTTAAGTGCTGACCCACATACACCCCTTGCAATATTGGTTTACCCAGCGGCTCGACACATAAAGGCTTTTACCAGCTATCCTGGCTCTGAGTCCAGCGCTGTGCCCCACTGGTGCCCGCCAGATGCCGAGAGCCCCTTTGCCTCATTGAGGGGTTACCTCGCCGAAGACAACATTTACTGTTGCCTAAACCGGCATTACCCGGTTCTCATCGCTCATACGGGCTCATGGGCCAGACCAAAACTCTCCTTCCGCCTTCGGTTGTCCCTATTGCGCAAGGTCTTTGCAGGTTGCTGTCAGTCCCTGCTGGGAGATGATCCTTCCCGGCGTTATCTCTGCAATCCTTACATGGGTGCTTGGACCCTTACCCCGCAGTGTTTCTTCGGTGCACTCACCCGTTTCTTCCCGAAGAACTTCGGCCTCACGTTAGATCTGAGACGTTCGGCACACCAGACTCCCTCTGTAATGCAACTTCAACAGAGCACGCTTTTTCGGGGCTGCAGTCATTCCGTTATGTTCAGGCTCCCATGTTTGTTAGACCCCCAGGTTGCACCCACCGCTGTGACTAATCACAGGGCGGCCAGGCCGTTTACGCCACGCAATGAAAATGTGGTTACCCACATTAACCGTGGTATCACTACATGTCTTAATCGGGCAATTGACATGGCGGGACTTTCACCCGCTGGATTGCAGCCTTGCCGGCCGCTACCCAGATCCATGCGGTGATTGCCCAATCCCGGGCTCTATCAACCGCCCGCCAGTTGCATGTGAAGGAACATCGATCCATGGTCAGACAGGGATCAGTGGATAAGGATCTTCCCGTTGGAGGCCACGACAGTATCGTCAACCATCAGCTTTGGATACCGGATGACTCCGTCCAGATGCAGCTTACCAGGGTTCTTTCCTCCGATATCGGCATTCATGCCGAAGGCCATGTGGACAGTGCCGTATAGCTTTTTATCGGTACGGATCATTCCGTTGACGCCACCCTTGGAGTTCAACCCGACCGCGATTTCGCAGGGGAATACGCGGGAATATTCATCCCCGAACTTTTCCAGGATCTCCTCTAGTTCCCCAGCGAGTTCTCCTTCGATTCCTACCGCAATTCCCCTCTCCACTCTCACTGTGATAGGGCTCTTGAGCTTTTCAAAAAAGTGCATGGTCGTATCGAATACTACGGTGCCTTCGGCCGTGCCCTCCACGGGTGCGATCCCCACTTCCCCGTCTGGGAAGGCCGCCGCGAAGAGGTCGACACCCTTCTGCTTGTCGGCCTTGCCGGCCGCCACGTACCCCGGCCTGTTTTCAATATCCGCCGTCAAGTTCGTGCCGGCCGTTGAGGTCACCGTCATTTTCTTCCCCTTTGTAAAGATTGCCTTAATCTTATCGGCCAACTTTTGCATCTTTGGATAATCCTCATCACACCGGCCGCTAATTAATAGTTCCGGGGCCAATCCTTCCATGGCTATGAACCTGCGCCCGGAATGCATGGCCTTGGAACATTCGGGGCTGTGCAGTATAGCAGTAGAAGTACATAACAGCGTCAGGTCAGCGGTGTACATAGATGGGATAGCGTGGGGTGGTGGGTCGGCCTGATGATACGCCCTTGGGGTAAAGACCAATAATGTCGGGTCGAGGTCCATCTGGTAGGCATTCGTCATCAAGGCTTCTATGATGCTGTTGGGCGTTTCAGTATCCGCCATGATGAGAATCTTATCCCCCGGCTTCGTATTCATCTCCAACGGCTTGCGAGCGTTTTTAAATATTCTCATCCTGTCCATAGTCTTAAAGTTCTGCATCCTACTACCTCCAATCATTTAAAGCATTTGTCATTCCGATTGAACTGACCAATTATGGCCCAAGAGGGGGCCTAAGCAACTTAATTCTGAAATCATTGACTACTTTGAGCCACAATCAACATATTTATTTTATTGAAGAGAAAATTATGCTTTTACGCTACAATTTGTGTCATATGTTGATCCATGGCACGGTCGCAACCTACTCCCAATTCGTAATACGCGAGTATGTATTAGTTCAAGCAAGTCTGCGGATTGGCAGCAATGAAACCGCTATAAAATGTACAGACATTAAATACTTTTGCCGGTGCGGACCGAGGGCTAGTTTGCTACGCTTTGTTGGTAGCTAATTGTTCCATTCGAATTGCTTTTTATAAACCTTTCTTTGCCCAGATCACTGGTACCTCAATAAAGAGGTCATTATCTGAATTAGGGTCCCAACGGTTCTCGGCTGGTTCATTGTCATCCTGATTCTTGATGTAGGTTGAGAACCTTGGTCTCCTCCAATCCAACTATGTTTACTTAGTAGCCTCGCCCAGAGTGTTTTACAAATCCAAACCTTATGTGATATGCAGTTGTATTGAGTACGGACACCAACAAAAACAGAAAAGGGAGAAGACAAATGTCGGTGAAGCTTGGACTGGAGGGAAAGGCGGGCATCGTGACTGGGGGCAGCCGGGGCATCGGGAAGGCCATCTGTTTGGAGCTGGCCGCTCAGGGAGTGGACATGGTCGCTGTCGGCCGTGATGAGGAGGCGCTGGCGCGCACGGTGAGCGAGGCGGAGGTCCTCCCCGGCCAGGTGGTGGCGATTGCCAGCGACCTGCGAGAGCCTGATGCGCCAGCCGATGTCGTGGCCCGCACGGTCGAGACCTTCGGACGACTGGACATACTTGTGAATAACGCTGGCGCCACCAAGCGAGGCGATTTTCTTGAGATGCCGGACGCGGACGTACTCGACGGCTTCGCCATGAAGTTTCATGGCACTGTGCGTTTCTGCCGCGCCGCTTGGCCCCACCTGAAGGAACGCAAGGGCAACATCGTTAACATTTCCGGCGTTGGCGCTCACACGCCAAGCTGGGAGTTCACGGTTGGCGGGCCGGTCAACTCTGCGCTGGTCAACTTCACAAAGGCAATTTCCGAAGGCGGCTTGCGCGATGGCATCCGCATCAACCTCCTCTGCCCTGGGCACGTCGCCTCCGACAGGCTGGTGGCCCGCATTGAGCTTCTGGCGTGTCAGCGCAACATCAGCGTTGCGGAAGCACGAGATTCGCTGCGGCGTAAATTGGCTGTCGCCAGGTTCGGCGAGCCGGAAGACATTGCCTATATGGTCAGCTTCCTCTGCTCTGATAGGGCGTCCTATGTGCATGGGGCAACCATCAATGTTGACGGGGGTGCAACCTCGGGGATCTGACATGCCCGAACGGCAGCCTTGGAGAAAGGAAAAGGGCGTATAAAACGCCCTTTTCCATTGTCTCAATCCCCTTTCGAAAGAATCTGCTTGAACGCGGTGATCTCGTCCACAATGACCTGGTTGGTTTCTTTCTGGCCCAAATAGCTCAAATCCATATTCCGGCTTCTACCCAGCTTCTCCACACTGGGATCAGACATCGTGGCTTCTAAGGCTTTGGAGAACCGTACCAAAATCTCTTGCGGCGTCCCGGCGGGTGCAGAGACGGTGAGGTAGTTGGTGGTGCCGAAATCGTAGCCCAGATCCTTCATGGACACGAGGTCCGGCGCCATTTTTAGGTGGTTGTAGGAGGTAGCGAATAGGAGTTTCGCCGCGCCCGATTTCACATGTTGCGCCCATGACCCGCCGGAGTAAGCCATGTCCACCTCGCCACCGAGCACAGCCTGTATGGCACCGTTGCCGCCCTTAACCGGCATTGGAATGATCTCGATGCCCTCTTTGGACTTAATAGCGCGGATGACCATTTTGTCGAGCTGAAAGTAAGAGGCCGACTTGATGGTGCGGCCCTCTTTTCGCGCAAACTCGATCAGTTCCTGCAGCGTGTTGAATGGCTTGTCCGCTTTGGTGAACATAACGCCCTGAAACTGCCCGATCGAGGCCACATGCACGAAATCATCGTTGGAATAGACGGTGCGGTTTATTTGCGGCTCCAACGAAAAGGTGGATGAAGTTGTGGCCAGCAGCGTATAGCCATCTGCCTTCGACTTGGAAACAGCATGGGCAGCAACACCGCCCCCCGCCCCGCCCTTGTTTTGAACGAGTATGGTCTCTCCCAGTTTTTGGGATAGCAAGGGTGTCAGTCCGCGCACGACGGTATCGGTGCCACCACCGGCGGAATAGCCCACGACGATTGTGATGGGCTTAGTGGGATAGTCCTGTGCATGTACCATAGCAAGACTGAGAAAGAGGGCAACGAACGCCGCTACTGGCACCACCAAGATTCTGATAGTTTTCATGGTATAATTCCTCCTTTTGGTTTGGAATGCCTGCACCCTGTTGTGCTTATCGCCGTGCAGAAATATATTTTATGCCGGGCGATGAAACCGGCAGGAAAATGTATGTGCATTGCAGCAATTCAACTGTTATTCCCGCCTCTTGCTACCCATCGGGACTGGCCTTGTCGCGAGCATCCTGCGTCGGGGCTGGCTAATGATGCGGACAGAACATTAGCCAGCGGCGGCTACCTCTAACGGCACTATTCTTCTCTCCCGGTCTTCCGAGCTTTGCGGCCACCTGACATTTTCAGCATGTGCATGGAGCCGTAACGCCAGACGGAAATCACTGCCGCAAGCAGAAACAAAAGAGCCACCGGATGATTCAAGAGAGCCATCGGATTGGCATCGGTGACGATAACGGCCTGGCGGAGCCTCAATTCGGCCATTGGCCCGAGGATGTAACCCACCACGAAGGTGACGAAGGAAAAATCCAGCTTCTTCATGAAATAGCCGACAAAGCCGAAGATCAGCATCAGGTATACGCTGAACATGCTGCCCCCGTCGAGATAAGCACCTACGATGCAGAAAAACACGATCACCGGCATGATCACGGTGTCGCGCACCAGAATAATGCGTGCAAAAAAGGCCTGGCCGGCCAATCCCACCAGAAGCAGCGTCAGAGAGGCCACAATCATGCCCATGAAAATTCCGTAGACCAGCACCGCGTCCTCCTGAAAGAGAAATGGGCCAGGTGTCATGCCGTGCAGGAGAAACGCCCCCATCAAAAGCGCCGTCGCAAGGCTGCCAGGCAGGCCGATGGCAAATACTGGTATTAAGCTGGCGGGCACTGAGGCATTGTCCGCTGATTCCGCTGCGGCCACTCCCTCGGGTGCTCCGTGGCCAAATTTTTCCGGTGTTTTCGAGGCCTTGCGTGTCCACGTATAGGCAAGAAACGAGCTCAGCGTTGCGCCTAGTCCCGGTAGAATGCCAATGACAGTGCCCACAGCGCTGCCACGGAAGATACTGGGCAGCAGAGCGCGGAATTCTGCCAGTGAAAGCCGCTTGTCTTCCGGTTTTTCGGCCTTTAGCTGTTCGGCCTTGTGATGGTAGTTACCGCGCCAGCCCCGGTCGATCTGCACCAGTATTTCGGATAGCGCCAAGGTGCCGATGGCAATGGCAAGAAGCGGAATGCCATCGTAAAGTTGTATAAATCCGAAAGTTAACCGAGGCAGGCCGGTCTCGGAATCCAGACCCACCGAGGCCAGCATTAACCCAAGAAGGCCCGAAATGATGCCCTTAACGAAGGAGTCGCCGGACACAGCTGCGATGAAAGTGATCGCGAAGATGATAATGGCGCTGAGATCCACAGATCCAATCCCAACGGCTACGGCTGCTAGAGGGACTGCCAGCAGGATGAGCACTAAGGTGGCGATAATATCGCCCGCAACAGAAGAAAAAAGTCCAATCTTGAGAGCTTTCTGAGACTTACCCTGCCGGGTCATGGGGTAGCCGTCCAGCGTGGTGACGACAGAGGACGGCTCCCCGGGCACATTAATGAGGATGGCGGAGACGGCCGAGCCCGCGGCCCCCCCCTTGTTGACACCAATGAGAAAGCAAAGGGCGACCAGTGGGGACAAGCTGAAGGTGAAAGGCAGAAGAAGTGCCAAGGCTGTGGCCCGGTTCATGCCAGGGAGCGCCCCCACCAGATAGCCGATGAAAACACCGATCAAAATATACAGGAGGACAGTAAAGGTAAACACCTGCCCGGATGCTATCGTAAGATCTCCGATCATGCGGGACTCCTCATGGCAGGGGGGCGTGAAGCACGAACCTCACGAGCGTGTAAATGCCAACGACAGGCAGAATGGCGGTAGGAACGAGCACCAGTGGTCGCCGCTCGCCCATCAGCAGCATGACGGCAAGTATGGTCACTGGCCCTCCGATCCAAATGCCGAAATGCTCAACAACTATGACCCCGCCCAGGATAAGCAATCCGGAAAGGAGGAAAATGGCGATTTGCCAGAAGCTGAGCGGCACCTCGCGCCCCTTATATGCCTTATTGCCCATTGCGGCCTGCACGATCAGCCAGAGCGAAAAGACGGCGATCCCCCCGGCAATCAAGTTGGGATAGAAAAAGGGTGAAAGTCCGTACCACTTTCCTTCGCCCACCTGAGCCGGGATGATGACGAACAGAAACAGCAGGCTTCCGGCCAACAGCACTGAACCACTTATGAGGTCGGCTATGCGCATTTTTCACTCCTCCAATAATCAGGGATAGTAGGAAATAATATCGCCATGCAATAGTTTCTGCTTTAAAGCTCCGCCTAAAAGTCTACTGGGTAGACATAGACATCTTTTTTTGTTTACTCACATCTCTATAGGCTTGTCAAGTTAAAAATTTACTGAAGGTTAGCATTATTTTAATATCTTCTGCAAGACAATGAAGGAACAGTATGTATTAGGTTTGGGATTTATCTTCCACTTCATCGTCCTGTTCGAAGAAGATCTCAACCAGTTCCTTTTCGTCCGACATGCCATGGATTGAGGCGGGAGTTTCGGTCCAGTCGAGCTTCAAAAAAAATGGGTCGGTTTGCGCTTGACAAATACGGTGGGATATGTTCTTTTAAATTTAATATTAGATAACAAGTCTACAGGGTAGAAATAAAGAGGTGTCTACTTGAACCCCAAAAGCAAAGAATCTTCCCGGCACATTGATGTGGTTTTGCGCGCTTTGGATATCCTTGATTGCTTTCAGCAAAAATCCGAGTTGACTCTCAAAGAGATCATTGATCATACGGGATTAACTCGCAGTCGGGCGATGCGACTGCTCGGGACTCTGGAAAGCCGGGGATACTTGATGATAGACTACCGGAACCACAAGTATTTACTGGGTGTTAAGACCGGAATTTTAGGAAATGCCTTCGAACAGACGAACCCAATGGAAGTCATCATCCGCCCGGTCCTGAAAGAATTGGCCGGTCGGACCGGCGAGTCAGCGACCTTCTACGTCATCGACAACAAAGACCGCCTGGTCTTCGCGAGAGAGGAGGGAACACATGCAATAAGATATTCGGTGCGCGAGGGTCAGCGCATGCCTCTTCATGCCGGTGCCAGCGGAAAGGTTTTATTGGCATATGGCCCGGCGGAACTGCTAAGCGACATTTTGAGCACCGAACAACTAAGTGCAATCACCGTGCACACGATCACAGATCCGGAGATTTTGAGGCAGGAAATTGAAGCCGTACGGAAAAGGGGATACGCCTTAAGTAAGTCTGAAAACGTGCCGGATGCCAATGCCATCGCCGCTCCTGTAATCGATCATAGCGGAAAACTGGTTGGCTCTCTCGGGATTGCGGCTCCTGTCCATCGCTTGAACGACCAAAACTTTGTCGAAAGGGCTAAAATCGTCATGGACGCTTCTGCCGGCCTGAGTCGGCAATTCGGATGCGTCGATGAACCTCCATTCCATGGCACTTTAGGATAAAATTTCGCAGGAGATCTACACGTTCTTCAATGTGGATTGGGAAAATCCCGAAAATCGAAAAACCCACGATAAAAATACAGATTTTTTTTTATCATGGCTATAGAGGATATTTACTATGAGTTATCCGCATGTGATGCAGGCATCCATCCGCATGGTCGACCAGACCCGTGACAAGCGTCTTAAGGATGAATTTCTCGAATTGACCCTTGCAGACAAAGATAAACTACTTCGTGAATACCATCCCGACTTCAATCAGGGCGTTAAACGCCGTCTCCGCGTCGGATGTAACCGGGGCGATCTTGTGCCCAAAGAATTAGCCGACTTTCTCGAGGCGCCCAGCCGGCTGGCCATCAACAGCGTTAAATTGGACAGGATCGAATACCGAACGGATGTCCTGATCATTGGAACAGGCGGGGCCGGACTCTCGGCGGCGATCACCGCCAGGGAGGCGGGGGCCGACGTCCTGCTGACGACCAAACTAAGAATGGGCGATTCCAATACCATCATGGCCGAAGGAGGTATTGGGGCGGCCACTGGCAAGGAGGATTCTCCGGTCATCCACTATGTGGACACGTTGATTGGCGGACGAGGCACCAATGTGGGTGACCTTGTCGAAGTTCTGGTGACAGAAGCACCTTTTATCGTCGAATGGCTGTCGTCTTTGGGAGTGAACTTCGATCGGCTGCCGGATGGAAGCTATTTCACTCACCGGCCGGGTGGTCACTCCAGGCGCCGTTCACACTCGGTCAAAGACTTGACCGGCCTGGAGATCATGCGGGTGTTGGGTGACGAGATTCGAAATCTGGGGATCGAAGTTCTTGAATTCAGCCCCGCTGTAGAACTGCTAATGGACCACAAGGGTCAATGCGGAGGGGCGATTTTGAGGAATCTGGACACGCAAATGCCAGTCGTGGTTCAGGCAAAGGTGACCATCCTGGCCACCGGTGGTATGGGGCGGCTGCATCCCCTCGGCTTTCCCACTTCTAACCATTACGGTGCCACGGCCGACGGACTGGTGGTCGGCTATCGAACTGGGACCCGCTTGATTTATGCCGAATCTGTACAGTTTCATCCGACAGGCACCGCTTGGCCGGAGCAGGTGCTCGGCCTTCTGGTCTCCGAGGCTCTGCGCGCCCAGGGCGCCCAGGTAGTCAACGCGCAAGGCGAAATGTTTGCTGCTTCGCTGGAAACCCGTGACGCTTTGGCGGCGGCGATCATTCGCGAGTGCGGCGGCCGTCAGCAAGGTGTTCAGACCCCGACGGGGATGGTAGGGGTGTGGATAGACACACCCCTGATTGATATCATCCATGGGCCCGGGACCTTCAAGCGCCGTTTTATCGGGATTTTCGCACGCTTCCAGGAGTACGGGATCAACCCGGTGATCGAACCGATTCTCGTTTATCCGACACAGCATTACCAAAACGGTGGCATTGCCATCAACGCACACGGGGAGTCCAGTGTCCCCAATCTCTATGCCGCGGGGGAAGTCTCCGGCGGCGTCCACGGTCAGAACCGGCTGGGGTCGAACTCGTTGCTGGACATATTCGTGTTCGGGCGCCGGGCGGGAAAACATGCCGCCGAAAAAGCTGGCCGGGTGTCCTGCGGGAATCTCTCACTGGAGCATGTCCGGCGGTTCGAGACTGAACTGCGCGATGCGGGCATTGCCACTGACACCCGTTCGCCCCTGATTCTACCGGACTACCGCTTCGAAAAAGCAATGACCCGTGTTCAACACGTGTAACGACAACCGGGAGTATGACACATGGAATCGAACGACACGATTCAGAAAATACCGATTCATATCATGGGCAAGAAGTATCAGGTTCCCATGGGGTTGACTATCATGAAAGCTCTGGAATACTCGGGTTATCATTTGACACGCGGCTGCGGTTGCCGGGGCGGTGTGTGCGGCGCTTGTGTTACCATCTACTGCAATAAAGACGATTACCGGTGGCAAATCGGTCTAGCCTGCCAGACCGTCGTGAACGAGAACATCTTACTGGTTCAGCTCCCCTATGTACCGGCCCACAAGGCCAACTATGACATCCGTCGTATAGAGCCCTCCGAGGAAAACGTGGTTTCCCTTTATCCCGAGTTGTTACGCTGCATGGGCTGTAACACCTGCACCCGTTCGTGTCCGATGGGGTTGGAGGTCATGAACTATATCTCGGCCACAATAACGGGCGACTGGCAGAAGGTAAAAAAGTTATCCATGGACTGTATCATGTGCGGTATGTGCGCTGCCCGTTGCCCGGCCGAATTGGCGCCCTTCAACATTGCCATGTTGGTCCGGCGCATAGTGGCCTGCAAAGCCCACCAAACACCACAATACCTGGCCCAGCGATTGGACGATATCCGTAAAGGGATGTACAGCGCTGAACTGGCCAAGCTCAAAGGCATGGGCAAGATGGAACTGCTCGAGTGTTTCCGGGAATTCCAGGCCACCAAGGGGGAGGCGGTTTAGCCATGGTATCATTGAGTCCCCCCATCAGCACTGACCTGATCGACGGTCTCAAAGCTGGCGACCAGATCGAGATTTCCGGGCGGATCCTATGCGGCCGAGATACAGTGCTTCCAAAGCTTGTGACGCTTATCCAACAAAAAGATTCCATCATCAAGGCAATCGATCTGGAAGGTGCCGTAATTTTCCACACCGCTGTCAGCCCGGCCGGCATCGGACCTACCACTAGTAACAAGGTGGAGATTGAAGAAAGTATCCCCGTCCTGGCCTCGGCAGGGGTTCGCATTCACATCGGCAAAGGGTCGGTGGGGACCTCCACGGTCCATGCATTGAAGGCTCACAAGTCCATATTCGCCGTGACACCGCCGGTATCGGCCCTGTTATCCCATCGGGCTATCTCCCAACGGGTTGTTGGGTTTGAGGAAGAAGGCATGGAAGCGCTGTTTGAACTCCAGGTCCAACGGCTGCCGGCCATCGTTGCCGTGGCGCACGGGCACAACATCTTCAAGAAGTGATTCAGGATGACCGACCATGATTACTGTCGAAAACATTCGTAACGCCGCAAGCGAATGCTTGATCGAAGCCGGGACGAAATACCGGGACGACCAGCTGGAGAGCTTTGAAAAGGCTATCGCCTCCGAAGCCTCTGCCAATGCGCGCTGGGTCCTGGAGCAGATCGTGGAGAATGCGCGCATTGCGAAGCGCGAGCAATTACCGCTTTGCGACGATACGGGGATCCCCCACGTCATCGCCCGCATCGGCGATGCCTGCAACCTGCCCGCCGGCTGGTTGGCGGCAGTGCATGAGGGTGTCGCCCGCGGACTGCGGAAAATGCCTGGCCGGCCCATGGCCGTTCGCGGCGGTGACATCCAACGCGTTGAACAATCCTGCGGTCTGCATACTGACCCCGGCGCGCTGGATGCGGCCCCGGTCATCGTTCGCCCCCAACCGGGCCGTCAGTTCGAACTTACGGTTCTCCTCTTGGGCGGAGGGCCGGAAATCCGTGCTCGAACGCGGCGGATTTTTCATCGACGCAGCATCGAACATGTGGTGGAAGAAGCTGCCGGCTGGCTGGTCGAAGAAATCGGGTCGATAGGCTGCACCCCCTCGGTGCTTGCTTTAGGCATCGGGCGCAGCCAGGTCGAGGCCTCGGCCCTGATGCTCGAAGCCATGGCTGAGGGGCGCCTGGACGAGCAGAACGAACTTGAGCAGCGGATCACCGCCAAGGTTAACCAATCGCAGGTCGGCCCCCTAGGCCTGGGAGGCGATGTCACCGCGATGGGATGCTTTCTCAAAATCGGCCCGGCGCGCGCCAGCGGCGTGCGCATCGTGTCAGCCCGACCCTGCTGTCTGGTGGAACCGAGACGCGCTACTATCCGGCTCGAATAGGCCCGACATAAGGCGGCAATCCCATTTCGTGAAGGCAGTTTGACATGCAGTCATCGCTAATTCTGTGATTATCGGATAAAGAGGACGTACATGAGCAATTGGTGCACATTGTCGAAATCGACGAACCTGGGGCGGATACTGGATGAGAACGACTGCCCGGTGGCCAGAATGCGCCTGTTTTCTCAGGGGATCCAGACCAACAACCGGATATATGCCTATGAAACGGTCACCGGCGACAAGGGTTGTCTGGCTTGCGGCAACTGCATCGACGCCTGCCCGGTGGTTCGGGAAAAGAAAAGGTTTGTATTTGTCCAAAATCAGCGGACGTCCATGGCGCTTGAAAACATCGTCGGTCCCGAATGCCGGCGCTGTTACGCCTGCATCCGCTCCTGTCCCCAGGTGACAAAGACCGTCAAGGAATTTTCCTTCGGATTTCGACGGGCCGAAAGGTTCGTGCACCATTATACGGCTGTGTTGATTTTTCTGCTCGCGGCCACCGGAATTTTCATATTCCACTACGGTGATCACCTTCCTGTTTGGCAGCGGCAGGGCCTTACCCTAATGCATGCCTTTTCCGGCTTTTTCCTGCTCGCCGCACCGCTTCTATACTGGATGTTGGACCGCACCCACTTCAACCGGGTCCTTACCAACAGCTTTCGATTCGGGAAGGAGGATTTTGCCTGGCTGAAAAAGTTCCGCAATTTTATCAAGCGTCCGCAGAGCAATCCTTTGCCGTGTTGGAAGGAGTTCAATACCTATCACAAATTTTGGTTTACTTACCTTCTGTTGGTGGTGCCTGCGTTCAGCCTGACCGGAGTAATAAATCTGATGGAAGAAAGCATTGTCGGACAGACTTGGGCTACTACCAGCTACTGGATTCATTCATCACTTGCTATGATCACGGACACACTTATATTGATACATATCTATTTTAAAATTCTCCGTCATATTTTTCGTGACATCCTCGATATGAGCACGCACTTTAAAAAGAAGCGAAGTTTTCACTATCCTTTTTCATACGATCCGAAGTCGGCCCCTAAGTCCTCAGAATAGCAGTTTGTTGCAAATTCGAGACTATCGGTGATGACCAATAGTCCCCAGGGAATGGTGTTTTCAGTATTCGGAAGAACTTAACTCTTTTCAAGTTGTGATAGGCACCGAAGGTAGTCTTCGGCACACCTAAATTCAGCAAAATATCCTTAACATGAGTTATTTGGTTACATCTGCCAATCTAACAAGAATTGCTAATAGAGATATTTCGGATAACGGCTATGTAGACACAATTCTCTCAGTAGCAAAACTATTATTGATTATACTTACAAATCTTTATTTAACGAGCAAAAAAAATTAAAACCGTATCTCAAATTAAGGATGGAAATGAACTTCTGCCAGCTCATGGCGGAAAACGACCCGCCGGCGTCACGGCATAGGCCGTCAGCATCACACCGATGACGCGTTTCTCGTTGCAAATCTTCAATAATTCTATCCTTCGACGCCCATTATGTACAAGATGGCCATATCAAAATCAGGAAATACAGTATCAAAGGGCTTTTCGAGCTTAATAAAGGTTGATTGACAATTTTTGAGTGGCTGTTATTTATAAACAGCCGGTCAGATTCGAATAATAGAACTTAAGCGCCATTGACCGGCATTTTATTTCTATCATAAGCGGAAATCGGCTGGCAGGCGGTCACCGTAAGCAAGGAAGGTAAAGAATCATTTCTTTTTAAAAATGTGCAGCAGGAGTTTTTGACATTTCACTGGCACAACGACCACTTTTCACTACCGCCGGGCTGCACCCGGCTGGCCTTCAGCGAACCCACTGTTAACCAGGCATATATAACCAATGATTCGCGCGTTGTAGGCTTGCAATTTCATCCTGAATATACAATTGAAACGGTTAGATTTTTTGCCAAAGAATATGGCCATGAATGGCAAAAAGATCAGTATGTGGCCGGCAAAGAGGCTGTTTTATCAAAATCCGAGCAAATTCCCGAAACCTACTGGTTGATGGAACGACTGCGCAACAACATGGACCGTGAATTTGGTTAGGCTTAAAATTAACGACTCCTATATCTCGGTTATGAAAATCGCCCTAGATTTGCAGACGAGAAAACAATTTTGATGTATCTATCAAGCATATGGCATGGGGCTTGGAGCATGGCGTTGACAGGGCGGATCGAATTCATCCTCATATCCTCTCCCCTGGCCCCATGCGCCATGCTCCATGCCCATGACTGTTTGAGTTTAGTGCAGTACAATTGAAAATCCCACATTTCCTAATGAATATTATTTAAACTTATTGATGGCCCGTTCAAATCCCGGCATCGAATTTTTAATCACATCATCATCCACGCAAAAAGCAATGCGAAAATGACCGGGGCCGTCAAAACCGCTCCCCGGTACCACCAGTATTTGTTCATCTTTTAACGCGTCAACAAATTCAACATCATCGGCAATAGGTGAACGGGGGAAAAGATAAAATGTCCCCGGCGGCTTGATAAACTCGTATCCAAAACCGGCTAGGCCATCACACAGCATTTCCCTTTTACGGGCATATTCGGATATCTCCACACTCATCCCCTGCATACAGGCAACGACCCGTTGCATCAAGGCCGGTGCATTGACATACCCCAGAATCCGATTGGCCACTGCAATGCCGGAAATCAAATCGGTTTTATATGTTGCCGCCGGATTGACGGCAATAAAGCCGATGCGCTCGCCCGGAATCGAAATATCTTTGGAATAGGAAGTGCCGATAATGCTGTTTTTATAGCTGGTAAAAATGCTCGGAACCCGAACGCCATCGTAAACGATTTTGCGATAGGGCTCATCGGAGACTAAATAAATCGTGCGCTCGTATTCTTGGCCCTTTTTCTCCAACAACTCACCGAGTGCCAGAAGATCAGCTTCCGGATAAACTTGCCCGGTCGGATTATTGGGCGAATTGATCAATACGGCTTTGGTTTTTTTGTTTATGGCTTTGGACAGGGCGTCGAGATCAAGCTGGAAGTCAGGCTTCGTTGCAACGGTTTTTAATATTCCGCCATGGTTATCGGCATAGAATTTATATTCGACAAAACAGGGCGTCGGCGTGATAACTTCGTCTCCGGGATCAAGAATTGTTTTCAGGGCAACATTTAGCGCCCCTGATGCACCACAGGTCATCATCACTTCTTTATCGGTAACCGGTGCCTGCTGTTCTTCAGCCAGATAATCAGCCACCGAACCGCATACCATCGGATAACCGGTATTGGGCATATAACAGTGATCTCCCAGCCCGCAGGAATCCACCGTATCTCTTAATATTTCGTTAAATTTTTCCGGGGGTGGCAGATTCGGGTTGCCCAGGCTGAAGTCATAAACGTTTTCGGCTCCAAATTCGGTCTTCAGGCGTGCCCCTTCTTCAAACATTTTGCGAATAAAAGACGCCCTCGAAATAATACCCTCGATTTTATTCGATATCGTCATTTTGATGACTCCATTCAAATATCGCGGCAAGATGCCGCTCCCACATTTCACACCGAGAGGTGGGAGTGGCTTCCAGCCACGAATAAAAGTTGTAATCTGCTAAGCATTAGCGATCTTCAAACTCGCGCCATTTATAGTCTATAAATTCAAGGAGTACCCCATTCATTTTCTTGGGATGGACGAATGCAAACTCACAGTCCCTGAAAGGTCGGGCGCCGCCGATGAAGGGGTAATCTTTGGCCTTTAATTCTTCAATGGTCTCACGGGTATTATCAACATTGAGGCTGATGAGCATTACACCCTCGCCTCTTTTTTCGATAAATTTAGCGACATCACCATCCGGGGTCGTGGACTCCATCAGCTCGAACCCTACCTCACCAAGCCAATATCTGGCAACCTTGATTTTTTCAGGCTCATCAATGTATTCATCGTCCGGCTTGGATTTTCCCAAAGCCGGCTCCCATACTTTTCTGGCCTCATCAAGGTTTTTGACCGCGATGCAGATATGATCGATCTTGTTAACATTCATTGATATCTCCTTGTTTTTAATGGGTTTTTATACCGTGAATCAGATATGCCATTCCTGCCAATTCGGCCTCTGCCTCTGTCCATAAGCATCCTAAAAGGTAACCTTTTCAAGAGGGATACAAATGGAGTCAACGACCACCCGCGCAGCGGGTGGCTTGGATTTTACCGCCATAGGCGGGAAAAGACAGTGGCGCGAAGTGCCCCAATCGTTGCGGGTGAAACCGGGTGCGCGTCAATGACCATACCGCTCGATGAGCGGGATGGTGCGGGCACATAGAGGCGCATTCAGTGTAGTTTCAAATAAAAATAAGGAATCCATCATTTCCTCAAAGCACCCGTGGGCACTTTTTGAATACCTTATGTATACAGATGGTGTTAGGGTGTCAAGCGCTGCCTCAAATGCTTCTTATTTTTTTCTCAACAAATTCAAACCGTTCGCCAACAGGTTAAATCTGTGTTATAAAAGGGCTATCAGCAAAACGGATCACCTGAATAAATTAGAAATTACAACAAAAACAGTGTTGACTCAACACCTCTAATTTCAGATAAGAAAAATACATGGAATCATTAATTGCCTGTCATGAATGTGATTTGCTATATCAGAGGCGCTCTCTGCCTCCCGGCGGGACGGCGAGATGTGTCCGTTGCGGAGCGGTGCTTTACCGTCACAAACGAAATAGCCTGGACCGCGTTCTGGCATTGACGATTGCAGGCCTGATTCTTTTTATGGTGGCCAATATCTATCCATTTTTGACATTTAGACTGGAGGCCCAGGTTCAGGAAACAACCCTTATATCTGGGGTTTTAGAGCTCTATGCTCAGGGCATGTGGATCGTGGCCGGGGTGGTGCTTTTGACAAGTATTCTGATGCCGCTGCTGGAACTCATCGGAATGCTGTATATACTATTACCTTTAAAATTCAACCTGCGTCCCTGGAAGCTTTCTTTTATCTTCCGTCTGGTTCGAGGCTTTAGACCCTGGGGAATGATGGAGGTCTTTATGCTCGGCATCCTGGTGGCATTCGTAAAGCTGGCCAAAATGGCCACCCTCATCCCGGGGATCGCACTTTACGCGTTTCTGACACTCATTTTCGTTCTGGCGGCATCGGCCGCATCTCTTGATCCGCACATCGTTTGGAGTCGATTAGACAAACGCTCATGAATAAGTCTTCGCTCACAGCCTTGAACGCTTCGCTGGTCAGTTGCCACAGCTGTCACCTCCTTTGCAAGGCAACGTCTGCTTCAAAAGGCGCCTATGCGGTTTGCCCCCGTTGCGGTACAAGGCTACACGTCCGCAAACCCAACAGCATCGCCCGAACCTGGGCCCTGGTGATCGCAGCTATTATTGTTTACATACCCGCCAATGTGCTGCCCATCACCCATGTTATCTCTTTTGGAAAGGCGCAGTCGGACACCATCATGAGCGGGGTTATTTACTTCGTCAAATCCGGCAGCTGGCCCATTGCGCTGGTCATTTTTGTTGCCAGTGTTTTCGTGCCGCTGCTCAAGCTTTTTCTACTCACATTTTTATTGATCTCCGTACAGCGTAAATCCAAATGGCGTCGCAAGGATCGCACGCGTCTTTACCGCATTACCGAAGCGGTAGGTCGCTGGTCAATGGTTGATATTTACGTGGTAACGATTCTGGTGGCCCTGGTTAAACTGGGATCGCTGGCCACCATGAGGGCCGGCCCTGGCGCCATTTTCTTTGCCGGGGTGGTTATTATTACCATATTTGCCGCCATGAGCTTTGATCCCAGACTGATATGGGATACACAGGAGTAAAATTATGAGCGCAGAAAATAACAACGAGACTGAATTTCAGGATTTACCGGAAGCGGTTGTTCAAAGCAAAAGGCAGCTTTCGATTGTCTGGCTGATTCCCGTAATCGCAATGCTGATAGGCGGATGGCTGGCATATAAAGGATTATCGGAAAAAGGCCCGACCGTTACAATCAGCTTTGAATCCGCCGAGGGTCTCGAAGCCGGTAAAACCAAAGTAAAATACAAAGATGTCGAAATCGGGCAGGTCGAAACAATCCGATTCAACGCGGATCTGTCCCGGGTTCTGGTAACGGCGGAGCTTGTCAAGGAAGCCGGGCCTTACCTGACAGAGAACACGCGCTTCTGGGTCGTGCGTCCCCGGGTGACCGCCAGCGGCGTTTCCGGCCTGGGAACCATTTTTTCGGGTGCCTATATCGGCATGGACCCGGGCAAAGAAGGCGAGTCGGCCCGAAAGTTCGAAGGGCTCGAGATACCGCCGGTTGTCACCACGGGTATGCCGGGCCGCGATTTCCTCCTGAAAGCGACCACACTGGGTTCACTTGAAATCGGTGCTCCGGTCTATTACCGCAAAATACAGGTGGGACAAGTGATCGGCTATGACTTGGATCAAAAAGGACAATTCCTCACCATCAAGATATTTATCAAGGCCCCCCATCATAAACTCGTGAAAAAAAATACACGATTCTGGAATGCCAGTGGCTTTGATCTGAAACTCGATGCCAGCGGCCTCAAGCTCAATACCGAATCCCTTGTGTCGATTATGATGGGCGGAATCGCTTTTGACACCCCCACCAGTCTTGAAATCGGCGGGCCTGCTAAAGAGGGCCAGGTATTCAGACTGTATGAATCCCGCGAAAGCATTTTTGAAAGAACCTATACCGAAAAAGTCCATTACATCCTGCATTTTAACGAGTCGATCAGAGGCCTTACCGTCGGCGCACCGGTGGAATTCAGGGGCATCAAGATCGGTCAGGTGGTCGACATCAAGTCGGAATTTGACATGGAAAAGACTTCCCCCCGGATTACGGTGTTGATTGAAACCGAGCCCCAACGCTGGAAGGTTGCCGGCACAGGTCTATCAAGAACGGCGGATGATGCCAAGAAAAATATTAGCAAGCTTGTCGCCAAAGGACTCAGAGCTCAGCTGAAAACCGGGAGTTTGATTACCGGCCAGCTTTTCGTGGATATCGATTTTCATCCCGATGCACCGACGACAGAAATAATATATGGAGAAAAATTTCCGGAGCTGCCCACGATTCCGGCGCCGCTTCAGATTATTACTGCCAGAGTCAACAATCTCCTGAGCAAAATCGAAACAGTACCCATAGAAAAGATCGGCAAAGACCTGGGCGCTACCCTTCATAACGTAAAAAACCTGACCGATTCGGCCGAGCTGCTGCAGGCTGTAAAGGCTTTAAATGAAACCCTTCAACAGACCCGGCAGCTGGTGCAGAATTTAGATTCAAATGTGGCCCCGGCGATCAGTTCGACTTTAGAACAGGCCCAGAAAACACTGGTTTCGGTCGAAGGCACGCTGGGCAAAGATTCGCCAATGCAGCACGAAATAAGACGGGCGCTCAAAGAGTTGGGTGATGCCGCACGGTCCATTCGTGTTCTGGCCGATTATCTGGAACGACATCCGGATGCTCTCATTTACGGGAAAGGAAAAGCGAAATGATGCGCAAAGGTTATTTTCTTAAATTCACGTTGCTGGTTATGTTTGCTGCCTTTATGCTTGTCGGGTGCCGCAGCAGTGCCCCCCCTGTAGAATTCTACACCTTAAATCCCATCAGCGGCATTCAGAAAAAGACAAATCCTGCTGCAACCGATCAGAAACTGGCCATCGGTGTGGGCCCCGTGGAAATTCCGAGATTCCTCGACCGCCCGCAGATTGTTACGCGATCCGGCCCCAATCGGCTTGAGATGGATGAGTTCCACCGCTGGGCCGGTCCCCTGGACGAAGATTTCGCACGGGTTGTGGCCGAAAACATCTCTATTTTAATGCCCACCGATCACGTAGCTGTCTATCCCTGGGGCGCCGACTTCAATCCCCGTTATCAGGTTGCTATGGAGGTCATGTATTTTGAAGGCCGCTTGGGCGAAGAAATATTCTTAGAAGTTATCTGGAGGGTGTCAGATCCGAAAAACCAGCAGAAGCTAATCGAGAAGAAGTCTGTAATTAAAGAACCCCTGCAGGCCAAAAATTACGAGGCCCTCGTTGCCGCTAAAAGTCAGGCACTCGCGACACTTAGTACTGAAATCGTCGACCACATAAGAAATCTGCAAATCAGCGGAAAAAAAGAGTAGTGATTTCGAATGGAGTACGCGTTTTATGTTCAGAGCATTTCATGAAATTGTTAGCAATGTATCCCGAACGATTTTAAGGAATGAAAAGGAGTTGGGGCGTCCGGTCATTGGCGTGATGCCGGCCTATTTCCCTATGGAATTGATCTATGCTGCCGGGGGCTATCCGGTTCAATTGTGGGGCAATAATTTGCCTCTTGAAAAATCAGATGCCTATCTTCAAAGTTATTGCTGCTCGATCGCACGCTCGGTGCTGGAACTCGAATTAAGAGGCATCAGCAAAATGGTAAAAGCCTATGCCTTTACCTCTCTTTGCGACACCTTAATTAACTTAAGGGAAATATATCGGCGGCTTTTTGCCAAGCCCACAGTGCAGCTTTCTATCCCCAGCACGCAGACAGAAGCGGCGCGGCGCGCTTATCTGAAAAACGTGCTTAAAACTGTAACGGCAGGGCTTGAGGAGATCACGGGTCAACAGATTACGCCGGCATCTCTGATAGAGGCGGCCACACTTTATGGACGCACCCGAGCGCTGCAACGGAAATTATACAATACCCGCCGCCAAAACCCGGGTTTAATGAATAATTACGATTTTTATACCGCTTTGAAGGCCGGCTTCTTCTTGCCGGCAGGGGCCTATAATCAGATGCTCGAAACTCTGTTACAAAATTTGGAGACAATGCCTCTCCCGCAAGATAGCCGACCTAAAGTTTTGATTTCCGGTATGGTTTTTGATCCGCTTGAAAACTATAAAATCTTTGATGAGCTAAAGATTGATATCGTTGATGATGATTTGGCCAATGGCTGGCGCACCGTTTCCAAGAAGAATTTACAGGTTGAAGACCTGGTGGAAGGCGTCACGGATTATTTGTTTAATCCGGCACCCTGCTGCTGTATATATAATCCCGACAAGGACCGCCATTCTTATCTGTTGGACAAGGTTAAACAATCCGGTGCCGAGGGCGTTTTATTCTGGTATATTAAATTCTGTGAACCGGACGCTTTCGATCGTCCGCAATTGATGAATCGCTTGAAAGCAGAAGATATCCCGGCTGCTTTCATTGACATGGAACTCACCATGTCCAACTTTGAAGCCATAAAAACCCGCATCAACGCCTTTTGCGAAATTCTGGAAAGGTGATACCTGAATTTTGCACGAGTCCTCCAGAGGCGGACAGGTCGTAGGTTTTCATATTCTCATTAATTTTCATACAAGATTCAGGGGATAACATGACGCAATTAGCTGCTTACAAGAAAATGAAGGAGCTGATGACAAATTATTACATCGAGGCCAAGACCACCCGGGAAAAACCGATTGCATGGGTCACCAGTGGTGCGCCGGTGGAATTTCTGTATGCCATGGATGTCCTGCCGATATATCCTGAAAACTATGCGGCTATGTGTGCGGCCGGACATCAATCGATTGAGCTGCTGGAAGCGGCCGAAGCCGCCGGCTTCTCACAGGACCTCTGTGCCTATGCTCGCACCGATTTTGGCGCCGATATCACCCAGGGTGGCCCGGTAGCCGGGCTGCCACCCCCACACTTTTTGCTTTGCTCCACCAATATCTGCAAGACCGTCATTAAGTGGTATGAAGTCATCGCCCGTAAATACAATGTACCTTTATTCATCGTCGACACACCCTTTCTTCACGACGGTCTGACCAAGGAGTTGATCGATTATACGATTTCGCAATTCAAAGATTTAGAAAATTTTCTAGCCGAGTTTACCGGCCAACCCTTTGACCGTGAACGCTTCTTTAAGGTCTTATCCCTTAGCAGTGAAGCTTCCGGGTATTGGAAAAAGTTGCTATATCTGGGAAAAGAAATGCCGGCCCCTTTTAACAGTTTGGATTCGTTCATTCACCTTGGACCGATCGTCACCCTGCGGGGCACCCAGGAATGTGTGAATTTTTATAAATTTCTCTATGCCGAAGTCGCCGAGCGGGCCGCTAAAAAAATCGGATCTTTACCGGAAGAAAAATACCGCGTTCTGTGGGACAATCTGCCGATATGGTTTAAAATGAGGCGGCTTGAAAAGTTTTTTGAAGAGCAAAAATGCACGCTGGTGGTCACCACTTATGCCAATAGCTGGGGTGGTTATAGCAATATTGACAATTATCAGGGAAAGGACCTATACGAAGCCATCGCTGCCTCGTATCTCAATGTCTATATCAACCTTGGGTTCGAAGAGCGCATAAAATATCTGGCGCAGCTTATCGAGGAATTTTCACTGACGGGTTTTATTATGCACTCCAACCGTTCCTGCAAGCCTTACTCTGTGGGCATGTATCGGTTACAGGAAGAGCTATCCGCCTTAACCCGCAAACCGGGAGTCGTGATCGAAGCCGATCAAAATGACCCGCGAGCCTATTCGGATGCCCAGGTGGAAACCCGCCTGGAAGCATTTATCGAATCTATGCGCCCGGTCAACAACTAGAACCTATCTCCAAAAATACATTTAACACCCGATGGTACAGTTTTAAACCTATAAAAAGGCACTTCTAACTTTAGAGCACCTTGGTAACTTTTTTTCTCTGTCTTTGAAGATAAACTACTAATTTTGAGATAGATATTGCTCTATAGATCCTTTACGAGTTTTTCAGCCGCAGTAAATGGATCCACATGATGCTTTTTTAAGGCATCGAGAAGTGTTTGCAGATCTTTGGATTCGCTGCTGGCGTTAAAAATCTTGTCAGCCGCCATCTCCATAACCAGGCGCCGCAATAACTGAAAGGACTGCTCAAAATTGTGGGCGCTGAACTCACCGCTGCCCAGCAGATACTCACGGTGACTCCAAAAAGCATTTACCAATTCTTCAATACCTTCAGCATTTACAGCCGCGGTTTTTAGAACCGGGGGATGCCAATCTTCTTTTGCGCGGGTTCCCATTTCCAGCATACTTTGAAGCTGCATGACGACATCATCAGCTCCCGGTCGATCCGCTTTATTAACAACAAACACATCACCGATTTCAAGCAGTCCGGCTTTCATGGCCTGGATATCATCACCCATACCCGGCAGGCAGACAATGGCTTTGGTATGGGCAATCCCGGCGATCTCGACTTCAGCCTGCCCTACCCCCACGGTCTCGATGATAATGATCGCATATCCCATGGCATCCAGCACCATGACGGTTTCCTGGGTTGTCTTGCTTAAGCCACCCAGATGTCCCCGGGTGGCCATCGAACGGATGAAAACCCCTGGGTCTTCAGTGTGCCGGCGCATCCTTAACCGATCACCCAAAAAGGCTCCGCCTGACAGCGGGCTTGAAGGATCAACTGCCACCACGCCAACCGTCAGGTTGCGGTTTCGATATTCAGCGATGATGTGGGTTATCAAGGTGGATTTGCCGCAGCCAGCAGGGCCGGTAATACCCAAAACAAATGCATTTCCAGTATGCGGATAAAGGACTTTGAGCTCTTCAATACCTGCGGGGTCGCCCTCTTCCAGCCTCCGTATCAGTTTGGCGCCGGCCAACTGGTCGCCGAGCAAAACTTTTTCAATATTTGCTTTCACAGCATTAATTGCCTTTAATGTCAGTCAAGGTTCTGGGTTCAGAGGTTCAGAGGTTCAAGGGTTATAGCCTCGACTCGGCTGCCTTCGACATGAGCTCAGGCCGAATGTAGCTCATCGCAGGCTGGCTGCTGGTTTCTGGCAGTCGCAGAGGGCTGCCCTACGCTCCGATTTCATCTGTCATCTGTCTTCTGTTATCTAACCTCTGAACCTTTCATCTTACCGGGTACAGCCAATCCTTAAAGCGGTCGTTATTGCCGCCGGCAACGTCATCCAATAATTCGGCTATTTTTCGGGTTAAAGGTCCGGGCGCATTTTCCATTTTGCGATCATTTATCTGTTTGACCGGCAGGACTTTGAAGGGCGTGCTAGATAAAAATATTTCTTCGGCTTCGAACAGCAGTTCGGGTTTTAACTGTCCTTCAAAACACTCAATACCAAGACTCTTGGCCGCTTCGAGAATTGACATGCGAGTGATGCTTTTCAGAACCGTACCGGTAGCCGGTGTCATTAGCTTATTATCCTTGACCAAAAATGCCGATTCGGTCCCCCCCTCGGCAATAAACCCTTGCGTATCGAGCATGACGGCATTTTCAAAGCCGTTCTTTTTTGCTTCAAGACGCGCAACCATCCCATTTAAATAATTGGCAGAAGCTTTGGCCTCAATCGGAACCGTTCTGGGATCCAGCTTGCGCCAATTGCTCACATATACCGTCGTGCCCTCTTCAAATGGAAGGCCGATGCCCCCTATATCCTGTTCAGGGTCAAGCGCGAAAACAGAAACGGTCAACTGCTTTTGAGGAGGCAGAATTTCAACCGCAAATTCCGGATAGAAACATATCATTTTGATGAAACCTTTTTGAAGGTTGTTGCGCTTTACGGTGCCGGCAACCGCCTCACATAAATCTTCTCTTGCCAGCGGCAGCTCCATATCCAATAGCTCAGCGGATCTAAACAATCGTTCGATATGCGCATGCAACCGAAAAATAGCCGGACCAGAAGCGGTCGTATGAAGACTGATCACTTCAAAAATAGCTGAGCCCCGGCCAAAGCTGTGACTCATGATGTGGACAGTGGCGTTCTCCCAGGGGACATATTCTCCATTTAAATAGACGATACGATCTTTAATCATTTTTAACCTCTATTGAATTGTTTGACCTGAAAATATGGGTGTTGCAAAACGGAGCAAATCACTCTCGAATTATTTTTGAATATGAAAATTTAATACCACTTCAGCAGAATTACTGTCAAACAATTCGGTCTCTTGTCACTGGCTGCTGGTCACTGGTTACTGGCTACTTGCTTCTTGTCTCTTGCAGTTGGTCACTGTCATCTTGCCAGCTGCCAGAAGCGAGGAGCCAGCAGCCAAAACGCTGACACCTAAAAAAAGACGAATTAACATTAATTAAATCAATGCATGTTTTGCAAATTACTTGCCGGCGCAAACTAGTGTGTATCAATCTTCCAAGTCCACGGGCTAAGGCCAAACCTGAGCCACTTGAAACGATCTTTAACCACTTGGGAAATATTTTTTCCGATTCGGCACATAAAAAGATTTTCCGGTTTTAAGCATACATTCGGTTCGTTGGTCTCATACTCCTGAAAGCCATGCGATTGAAAAAGATCGAAGAGCTTTTCTCGATATTGCCCGGCGCTCATATGAGTGCCGGCCAGATCCCAAGTCCACGAATATCCCACCATATATATAATTTTGTCTTCAATATGCGGATAGCCTAGCATCAGTTTCAGTATTCGGGGGGCAATGCCGACGGATCTCCACGTCCGGCAAACTTCAATGGCCTTTATTTCCATCATGATCTTGGGCCCCAATTCAGCCCAGCGTTCACCCGAATCGGGATAAGCCAAAACCCCGTATCCAATAATGTTTTTGGATTCTACCAGGGCCAGAACCACATTGACATCGGCAAGAGCGGCGCTTTTTGCGAGACTTTCACGCTGGGTGAAAAGAGATTTATAATCATCATAAACTCCAAACTGGCTACCGAAGGCATATCGGTTGATTTCATCCGGATTGCAAAACGAACGAATCAAAACGTCGCCTCTGGGAGTTGGTGCAATCTCTTCTTTAGATATTTTTTCGCACATGCTCACATACGGGCAAGCCCGCAATAATCGGATTTGGATTTCTACCGTATTCTTTAAAAAGAATATGATATAAAATATAGATATCAGTGGCGGGAAGTAACCGTCAAGAAAATCAAAATAATAAAACTTTTTCAAAAATGCATCTAATCCGCCTGAGGCGGACCCTTGAGCGTGATCTACTATTTTTGAAATAGCTTAAAAAGGGTGTTCAAAATTTCTGTGGTTCTTCCTTTATGCATCCATAATCTGGACCATAATAAATAAATGTCAGGTTATGCATATTTGCAGAATTATTTGATCTAAAAAAAATGGCAGGCGAACACTCAATTGCGGTGTCCGTCCTGCCATTAGATTAATTTCAAACTGGGAGAATAAAAACCTACTTCTGTGGTTTTCCAAGAACCTCTTCGAACATTTCTTCATCCCAGAGCCTGGAATCAGCAACGTTCTGGCGGAACTTGATAAAGTCAATGGTATCCTGACCGGTGATTTTCTTGGTGTTAAAGGCACCGAAGCCAAGGAATGCTTCACCGCCCATATTCGCAGCCAGCCAATGGCGGTTGCCGTTTTTGCAAATATCCCAGAAGTATTTCTTTTTCATGCGAATGCCGTCGATGGATTTAATCAGGCAGCCGGGAAAAAGATTGGCAAGCGTCCAGACAACCTTATCGATTTCCTTGTCGAGCAATTCAAAGTCCGCATTGGGCTGATGCTCCTTTACAAAAGCGCGAGCCTCCTTAGCGGCTGCGCCGCCTTTATACTCGCCGTACACAATTTCACCGTCCTGGACATACGTGTCGGTGACAATCATGGGATTGCGCACCCATTCGCCGTCTACTTTGAGCACGGGCACGACTTTGCTGATCAGATTTTTAGTTTTCATCTTATAGGCCGACCACATCTCGCAGGAGACACAGTTCCACATGGCATCTTCGCTGCTGAGCATCCAGGGCAGAAAATCTGATGAACCCCCATCAGGCGCTGAACCGTGTCGCGGGCCCGCCTGACCAAATATGGCCAAATCGGATGATAATGTAAGATCGCAGGCCATGCCGATTTCCTGACCGCCGGCTACGCGCATGCCGTTGACCCGGCAAATTACCGGCTTTTTGCAGGCCAGGATCGAATCCACCATGTGGTTGAACAACTCCATGTACTGGCCGTATTCGTCGCATCGCCGGCTGTAGAATTCACTGTATTCTTTGGTATTTCCCCCGGTACAGAACGAATAGGGTCCGGTTCCAGTAAACACGACCGCCACAACACTTCTGTCCAGTGAGGAATTTTCAAACCCGGCAATTACGCCTTTGACCATCTCGGTGGTGTAAGAGTTGTACTGTTTAGGGTTATTAAGTCGGATCCAGGCCACGTAAAGCCCTTCCTGCGCATTACCTTTGGGGTCTGCCAGGGGCCGTTTTTCATAGACGACGCAGGGAGCGTCGGCGTCGTTTCCCCAGTGAGCATCGGTGTGCAACATATGGTCTTTTAATTCATTGTCGCGGGGCATCCAGTCAAGAGCCATGGTTGTTACCTCCTGTTTTTATTAAAGCAGTTTTTTATATTTAGAATAAGTTTTATGCGCTAGAAATCAGGGGTCAGCACGATGCGTTTGTCCGGCGGAACCTTATGCGCCTCCTCAAAAGATTCCATGATGCTGCTCATGGGACGGGTCTGAACGAAGGCACCGATGTTGACTTTACCCGAGGCCACCATGTTCAAAACGATGGGATAGTATTCGGGCAAACAGCCCCAGGTCCCGATAATTTCAGCGTCAAAGGCCATCAGCCGACTCATCATGTATTCCGACTTGCCGAGCCCGAATCCGATGATAATCAGTTTGCCGATATAACTCAGCAGGGTCAGGCCGATTTCCTGACCGACTTTGGCGCCGGTAACTTCAAAAATTTTCCAACCAAAACCCGGCAACCCATTTTCCTTACCGATACTTTTAAATTCACCGGACACCGCCCTGGCATCTTTGTCGCTAGAGTTGATGACAAAATCGGCACCGTAGTTTAAGGCACGATCCAGTTTTGCCTGGGTGAGGTCAATGCCGATAACGGTGTTGGCACCCAGTCCTTTGGCAATCTGTCCCATGTACTGGCCGACGCCGCCGCCAATGCCGATAACTACGACATTATCCCCCGGCTGCAAATCGGCTCGTTTGGCGGCCTGGTAGGGTGTAGTGGTGGCATCCGCGACAACCGCCAGGTGTGCCAAAGGGATGTCTCCTCGGTTTTTGATTTCGCATAGATCGATGCTTGGCACCGGGATGTGACTTGCAAAACCGCCGTAAATCCCCAGGCTGTTGCCCGGCATCTTCTGGTCGAGGCATCTGTTGCCGCGGCCGGTTTTGCAAAGGATACATTTGCGACATGGCATGACCGCGGGAATGACGACTTCCTTACCAATCCATTCTTCATCTCCCGCGACCACGATTCCAGAAATTTCATGGCCCAGTGTCAGGGGCGGCTTTGAAACCGTGGGTACGCCATCATAAAAATACCCCAGATCAGTGTGGCAGACGCCGCAGCCCGCGACCTCAACCAGCGCTTCACTTGGTTTCAATTCCGGAACCGGAATTTCATTTTTTTCGATTTTACCCGGCGTCACCTCTTTGGTTTCCCTATCGCGCGAAGTGGGTTGCACCATCTGCCAGGTTTGAATTTTATCAGGAATGCCTGCCATATGCCCTCCTTTTTAATTTTTATTCTTCATAGAATTAATTTTAATTTGTTTGGGGTTATCCAGAATAAGGATCCTGCAAGTTGAATTTGAATAAAGCCGGATAAGCGAAGGTGGGATAACTGTCACTTTCATTCACAATAAGGCTTCATTAAAATTAAATCGATTGGCATATTCGAACTATTTTTAAAATTTCGCTTGCTTTTCAGGTCAAAATTTGAAACTACTTTTTAGCTACAATGTAACTATACTGATGTCAAGAATTTTTATTGACTTCACAAGAACCCGGCTTTAATGTAGCGTCGATATTTTAGCGTGCCAACAGATATGCCTGTAGTTTCACAAGCAAGGAGCTTCGCCCCAATTGGCCTCCGGCCACGCTTCCAGCCCATAGGGCTTACAGGCCGGTGGGTTGGGCCTACGCCCCGGAGAGAATGTTGGGCACGAAGTGAAGCTTTAGCGCTATTCTGGGCACGAAGTGAAGCTTTTGCGCTATCATGGGTTCTGGGATAATGGAATGGTGGGTTTAGAGAATCAAAACGACTAGAATAGACCTTTTTCCGCTTTTCATACCCAGCATTCCAACATTCCACTATTCCATCATTCCATGCGGCTTACCAAAAGAATAACCGCAAAAAGCACTGTGATTCCAATAAATTGTAGAAATTCCGAAACGTATAATTAGGAGGATTTTATGCTACTGGAAGGCAAAAATGCACTGGTTACCGGCGGCTCGCAGGGAATAGGTGCCGCCGCTTCGATCGAACTGGCCCGTGAGGGAGCCAACGTCTGTCTGACCTACCGCAAACACGAAGCCGAGGCTATCAAATATGCGGAAGAAATTCAGGACATGGGCCGCAAGGCCCTTGCGGTGCAATGTGATATTGCTTCCTTTGCCGACGCTGAAAAAGTTGTAAAAGCCGCTGTTGAAGCTTTCGGCAGCCTGGAGATTCTGGTAAACAACGCCGGAATGAACTGGGACGGGGTGTCCTGGAAGATGACCGAAGAACAATGGGACCGGGTATTGGAAGTCAACCTGAAAGGTTATTTTAACTTCACGCGCCATGTGGCACCGCTCCTTAAAGAGCAAAAATACGGCAAAATTATAAATATGACGTCAATTAACGGGTTGCGGGGAAAATTCGGCCAAACCAATTACTCCGCGTCCAAAGCCGGTATCATTGGATATACCAAAGCACTTGCCAAGGAACTGGGCGCCTTTGGCGTAACAGTCAATGCGGTGGCCCCCGGCCTGATCGAAACCGCGATGCTAAAAGAATCAGAAGCCCGCGACAAAATTATCGATATGGCAATGGGGGAAAGCGCCCTAAAACGAGTCGGACAGCCCGAGGACCTTGCCTATCTGGTGACTTTTCTGGCATCCGACAGAGCCCGGCATATTACCGGGGAGATTATTAAAGTAGACGGCGGACAATATATCTGATCGAGAACAATTATTGGTACCTCCCATTTTGCTTATTCTATCATAAATTTGGGACCTAAACTGTCAATTATAAAATTCGAATATCGAAATTCGAAATTCGAAACAAGCCCGAATGACCAAAATTCAAAATATGAAACTATGAATCAGTCTCAGTGCTTCTTCCGGATCTTGTAATATCTTTGGTGTTTTGAACATTTGATAATTTGCTATTCGAAATTGTTTCGGATTTCGTGCTTCGGATTTCGGATTTGTCTCCGGGTTTTAGAAGCATATTTGCAAAAAAAAGAATTTATTTATATTACGAATTAACCAATTATCAGTCTTTTGAGAGGAGACTTATATGGAAAAAGTAGCTATTATCGGAGTCGGACAGAGTACATTTGTCCGAAGCTACCCGGGCTCTATCCGGGAGCTGGCATTTGAAGGATTCAAGGAGAGCATGCAGGATGCGCAATTGAGCACCAGTGATATTGATGCTTCTGTGATCTGCTCAGCCCCCGAATACGACAAACAGCGTTCACCGGCCGGGGTTTTCGCAGAATATTTAGGGTTGAACCCGCAGCCGACCTTTTATGTTGAGACGCTGTGCTCATCGAGCAGTACGGGGTTAAAGCTCGCCTATTCGCTTGTGAAGTCAGGCCTGCACGATACGGTGGCGGTAATCGGATTTCAGAAAATGTCGGAAATCAGTTCTTCCGAATCCCAGGAGCGCATGGGCCGGGGAGCCGACATTCAGTGGGAAAGCCCTTTTGGCACAATGATGCCCGCTTACTACGCCATGTATGCTAAAGCCCACATGGAAAAATACGGCACCACGTTAGACGATCTGGCGCTGATCCGGGTTAAGGCTGCAACCTACGGCCAGTTAAACGAAAGGGCCGTCTATCGTAAGCCCGTAGAGTTCGAAATGTTTTCAGATCCGGAAAACCGCATGGCCGGTCCGGTGGCCAACCCCTTGCGGGTCGGAGATTGCTGCGCCAATGCGGATGGCAGCTCCTGCATCATCGTTGCCAGTGAAGAAAAAGCCAAATCCATTTCGAAAAAGCCGGTCTGGATTTTAGGGGTGGGCGCAGCATCCACCAGCGTCAATTTAGCCGGCCGAGACCTGTTTACAGGGCTGACCGTTGCCCAGCAGGCTGCCCAGCAAGCCTATGAAATGGCCGGTGTCGGCCCCCAAGACATCGATGTGGCTGAAGTGCATGATTGTTTTACGATCGCCGAAATGATGGCCTATGAAAACCTGGGATTCGCCAAACCGGGCGAAGGCAAGGAATTAATCCGAAACAAAGAAACCTATCAGCAAGGCAGTATCCCGGTGAATGTGGACGGCGGCCTTTTATCAAAGGGCCACCCGATCGGTGCCACCGGTGGATCCCAGGTCCGCACGATCGTATTGCAGCTTAGAGACGAGGCCGGAGATATACAGATTAAAGACCCTGAGATCGGACTGGTCCATAATATCGGTGGCGTGGGTCTTTATGGGAATGTGACCATCCTTGGACGTTAAATAACTAGATGTTCGTTTTTTTGAACCGCAGAACACCGAATCCGCCGGAGGCGGAAATGTCGAAGGAGAATTCCACTTCTTAATTCTACATTCCTTGTTCGATATTCGATATTCAAAGAATTACTTATAATGCTTACTTAACACAGATAAAACCTTCGACTTTTGATGATGTTTTATCCGGGTTGTACTCTATAAGAGCAATGGGAGATAAATAATGAGCAAAATAAAAGAAGTAGACGATCGATTCAAAAAATTCGGCACGGTAAGCTTTACCGCTATTACCAAAACCAATGATTTTGTCGACTACCTGGAAGACAACAAAGTCATGGGAACCCGATGCAAGGATTGCGGGATGTCGTTCTTTCCGCCCCGGGCGGATTGCCATCATTGTCTTGCGAGTAACATGGAATGGTTCGAAGTCAGCGGTAAGGGAAAACTCGTTACCTATAGCAAGCTGGAGTTTGCTCCCATAGGATTCCAGGACGATGTCCCCTACTGCATCGCTCTGGTGGATTATGGTGATTACAAGGTGTTTGGTAGAATTTCCAATGACCTGCCGGAAGAGGACATCCAGGTGGGCATGCAGGTGCAAACGGTTGCAAATACGCTGCCGAATGGGCAGTTAAATTATGTCTTTACCAAAATATAACTTGTGTTTGGTGTTGAGTGTTTAGTGTTTGGCATCCTACCTAAAAATTAAGCTGGACACCGAGTCATAAAGCTAAACACAAAACACCAAATACTAACCCGGACAAGCCGGGACCAATTAAGTATGACACCACGAAGATCACGAAGAACACAAAGAAGACCATTTTAGGATCGACTTCAAAGGAGCTTCGTGGACTTCGTGTCCTTCGTGGTTTAAAAAACTAGTAGTGTAAAGGAACCAAAATCATGAGCGAATATAAACATCTTAAGGTCACAAAAGCGGATGGGGTTGCGCGGATTACATTTGATCGGCCCAAACACAATGTTTTAGATATTGAAATGATGAATGAACTCATGGCCGAGCTTAACGGGCTTATTGCCGATGACCAGCTAAAATGTCTGGTGCTGAATGGTGCCGGCCCCAGCTTTTGCGCGGGCGTTGAAGTGGCCGATCATAAGCCTGAAATGGCCGCTGACATGATCGAGACCTTTAATCGCGTTTTTGAGCTGATCGACCGGCTCGAGGTCCCGGTCATTGCTTCGGTGCACGGTGCCTGCCTCGGTGGCGGCATGGAGGTTGCCATTGCCTGTGATATCGTCGTGGCCGCTCAAAGCGCCCTGTTCGGCCAGCCGGAAATCAAACTCGCCTTTTTGCCGCCCTATGCAGCCGTGCGTCTACCGCACCTGGTGGGTCCGTCTAAAGCCGTAGAAATCTGCACCACCGGTAAGCGCTATAGTGCTGAAGAAGCCCGCCAAATGGGAATGGTCGGTTATGCCGTTGAAGATGATCGACTCACCGAAGCCACCGATAAACTCGTTAAGGAAATTCAATACAACAGCCCGCTCATCATTCGGCTGAACAAACAGGCGGTTAAAAAACACCTGGGCATGCCGCTACCAAAAGCCATTGAAAGTGTCAGTGATCTTTTTCTGAATACCTTGATGAAAACAGAGGACGTGCTCGAAGGTATTAAAAGCTTCGAAGAAAAGCGCAGGCCGGAGTGGCAGAACAAATAAACCAATTTGTTTGATTGGTTTCGTTGGTTTAATTGGTTTAATTGGTTAAAGTTTAAACCAATCGAACAAATTGAACGAATCCAACCAATAAAACGAAACGAGGAATTTCTATGTCACAGATTAATAAAATTGCGGTTATTGGTGCGGGAAATATGGGCAGCGGCATTGCTCAGAAGCTGGCCCAGGAAGGGCTCAACGTAGTTCTTGTGGATACCAGTGAAGAATTTGTCGAACGCGGCATTAATATCATCCGGCAAATGCTGAAAGAAGCGGTTGAGCGTAAGATTCTGAGTGCCGAACATGTTCACGATATCCTGTCGCACATTATTGGCACCTGCGATTTTGAAATCGTGGCCGATGCCGATCTGGTAATCGAAGCGGTCTTCGAAGACAAGCAGGTTAAGTTCGATCTTTTTGGAAAACTGGATCAGATCTGCTCTCCAAAAACAATTCTGGCCACCAATACCTCCAGCTTTTACGTTCACGAATTTGCTGAAAAAACATCCCGTCCGGATCGCTTTGTGGGACTGCATTATTTCTATCATCCCGCTAAAAATCGTCTTTTGGAAGTCATTCCGCATGAAAAAACAAGCGCCGAAACCCTGGAAAGATCACTTCTGGTAGCCAAGCTGCATGGCAAAACCGCCATCGTCATAAAAGATGCGCCCGGTTTTGCCGTCAATCGCTTCTTTGTACCGTTTTTAAATGAGGCCGCCCGCATGCTCGAGGAAGGCCTTGCCAATATTGCAACCATTGAAGAAGCCACCAAACAGGCATTTAAGATCGGCATGGGCCCATTTGAGCTCATGAATGTCACCGGGATTCCCATCGCTGTGCACGCCTCAACCACCCTGGGCAATGAACTGGGACCGTTTTATGCCACTGCGAATATCATAAAAGCCCAGCTGGACAAAAATGAAAACTGGGATCTAAAGGGCGATGTCGAGGAAGCCAAGCTCCCGGCGATTAAGGATCGATTTTACGGCGTATGTCTCGGAGTTGCGGCGGCCCTGGTGGATGAATGTGTGGCTTCCATCGAAGACACGGATCGGGGTGCAAAAATCGGATTGCGTTGGCTCATGGGACCCTTTGAAATCATGAATAAAATCGGCATCGAGAAAACGTACAAAGCCGTAAAGACGATTACCCAAACATACGACGATTTCAAGATGCCTCAAATCCTTGAAAAGCAATATAAAATCGGTAAACCCTTTGCCTTCAATTTTGTAGACCTGGAAACCAAAGACCCTATTGCTTACATCACCATCAATCGTCCCGAAGCCATGAATGCCTTAAATGAAACAGTGCTGGCCCAACTCTCCCGGCGATTTGATGAAGCCGAAAAAGACCCGGATGTTAAGGCGATCGTGTTTCAGGGCGCTGGCAAAGCATTTGTGGCCGGAGCGGATATCAAGTATTTTGTCGATAAGATCAAAGCAGATAAAATTGCGGATATCGCTGAGTTTACCCGTAAGGGTCACGAATTGCTCCTTAAAATCGAAAATTCAAACAAGCTCACCATCGCCCTGCTCGATGGCCTGTCTTTAGGCGGCGGCAGCGAGCTGGCCCTGGCCTGCCAGGCAGTTGTTGCGACTCCGGCCGGGTCGATGGGTTTTACGGAAACCGGCATCGGCATCTTTCCCGGTCTGGGCGGTATGTTGCGCATGGCCCGCTTTGCGGGACCGGAGCTTGCCAAATATTACGTCTTTACCGGCATACCCATCAGCGCTGAAGATGCCCTGGCACTGGGCATCGCTACCCGTCTGGTCGCACCGGCCGAAGTGGCGGCTGCAATAAACAAACTGGCATCGGAAGGAAAACCGGACAAATACCGGCCAACTGAACTCCCGCAAAGATTTAAAACGCTGGCCCAGATCTGCAGCAGCGAAAATGCGGGCCGCTTACTGGCCGGAATGCTGCCCGAGGGTGTGCCGGATGAAATTGCAGCCAAAACCGCCAAGTTCATCGGTTACAAAGCACCGCTGGCACTTAAAATCGCCAATGAAGTCATCGACCAACAGGTTGGAAAATCCATGGCCGAGGCGGTCGAAATTGAACTCGGACGGCTTAACGATATTTTCAGCACGGCGGACGCTCTGGAAGGCCTTTCAAGTTTTGGCCGCAAGAAACCCGAGTATAAGGGAGTGTAATGGGCGTGACACGCCAGGAGGAATTGACCTGCCAGGGGTGGCAAAGACAGGCAACCTATGATGAACCCCGCTTGTCTGAAATGGCTGACATGTATGAGCAAATCGGCCTGGAAATTCATCTGGAGCCTTTGCATGCCGAGGAAGAGCCAGGCTGCACCGGCTGCATGGAAATTATGCCGGGGCTTTATAAAACCATTTATACGCGCAAAAAGCCCGACTAAACCGTAAAAAGACAAGTCTAAAATATAGTACGACGCCCTTCTGCGGTAGCCATTTCCTGGCCACTTGTCCTCTAAAGCCTGTTAAAAACAGTATGGGAATGAAACCGAGTACGAGGACGAGTACAAGGACGAGTACAAGGACGAGTACGATACAGAAATTAAAATTTCGCCTTCGACATTCCTGATTCGTACTCGTGCTCGTCGTCGTTCTCGTGCTCGTATTTGTACTTCACATACCA
>Ga0255055_10000342_pt1 | contig 36177 bp, 35 predicted proteins | sample JV7_2_27_MG_FD_188633 | JGI IMG/M metagenome (GOLD analysis project Ga0255055, IMG submission 188633) | Seawater microbial communities from Jervis Inlet, British Columbia, Canada - JV7_2_27 | ecosystem: Environmental > Aquatic > Marine > Inlet | place: Canada: British Columbia | collected... | reverse complement strand
GCTGCGGATTCGTTCGCATCTCGTCGAGGAAGTCGTCGACCATGGCGTCGAGATCGTACGCCGGGGCCCACCCCCACTCGGCGCGGGCCCGTGAGTCGTCGATCGGCCGGATCGCCGCATCGAGAATTGCCTGCGTGGCCGGATCGGGATCGATATCGATCCGGGCCCCGGGCAATCTCGAACGCACCGCGTCGGCGAGCTGCGCTGCCGTCGGCGACGGTCGGTGACCGTCGACCAGGTAGGTGGAGGTGAGGAGGGAATCCATCGGTGCTCCAGTGAGGGCGATTGCTGCTTGCGCCGCATCCTTGTAGTACATGATCGGCACCGCGAAGTCGGGTCGCACGGTCATCGTGAACGGATTGCCCTTCACCGATTCCTCGATGACCCAGCTCGTGTACTGGACCACGCTCGGTGTCGTGACTCCGGGCCCGACGATGGAGGGGTAGCGGATTCCCCGGAAGTCGAGGCCGTACTTGCGGTGATAGAAAGCCCCGAGATGCTCTCCGAAGACCTTCGTGACGCCGTAGACGGTGATCGGGCGCTGAATCGTCGCATCGTCGATCACCGCGGTGGCGACGTCGAGTCCGTAGGTGCCGATGCTGCTGGCGAAAACGACCTGTCGTACGCCGGCCAGGCGGGCTACCTCCAGCAGTGCATAGGTGCCGATGGCGTTGGCCTCGACCGCCGCTTGCGGGTTCGCCTCACCGGGTCCGGTGAGCACCGCCCCGAAGTGGAAGATGACCTCCGGTCTCGTGGTGTCGATCAGTTCATGGATAGCCGCCGGTTCGGAAAGATCCAGCTGGTGGAGCGAGATGTCGTCGAGCAGATCCTCGATGCGCTCGAAGCGGCCTCGCCGATGGGCGACGTGGATGGTGTCGGTCGTGCCGTCCGTCAGCAGTTGGCGGACGATCTCGGCTCCGATGAAACCGGTGCCGCCGGTGATCAACGTCGACATGTCAATGCCTCGCACCTCGCCCCTGCCATCCTCAGCGGACTTCCGGTGGGGGCATGGCAACTCCCTCATCGTCGACCATCACGTACGTCTCGAGGTGGAAACGTTCGGCACGGGCGGCCTCGTCGGCCTGGAGTTTGGTCATCAGCCGCTCCCATTGTTCGTCGGAGGGTTCCGGAAGCCGGTAGGCGGCCACGGTCGTTGCCGGCAGCTTCGAGCGGTAGTCGTGGCCGGTCGCCCGGAACACGCCGGGGGTGGGGTTGGTGGCGTTGATGGTGTCGACGATGCTCTGCATTCCGGTGATGCCGGGGGTCCAGCGTTGGTGTGGCGAGATCGTCGGCGGCCGGTGCGGCCCGAGCCACGATGGCTGCTTGTAGAGGATCTCGTGGCTCGCGTGGGCGACGGGATCGTTGTACTGGGTGAGGAGCACGACGCGTCGGTGACCGTCTTCCATTTCTGCGAGCTGCTGCGGATCGTCGATCTCGACGACGTCGCCTGTTGAGAAGGCCTCGTGACCGGCGAGGAACTGTTGGCGCCACTTCGAGTACCAGGGGGTTCCCACCCACAGGGCGTAGTCGACCCCGAGGTCATTGAGCCCGGAGGCACCGATGTCGATGAACGCATCCTGTCCGGCCCACGCCCCGAGGCTCTCCCCGTAGACGACGACTCTCGGTCGCCTTCCCTCGGGAATCAGATCGAGATCCTCCTGAATGGCCCGCAACAGCAGACGATGATGTACCGCTCCCGATCGCGTCTGATGCAGCGCCAGCAGCGAGGGCAGTCGGGCGTACTGGACCGCCACGCTGGCAACGTTGCCGTACAGCACGTAGTCGGCAACCTCCATCGGAAGCGTGTTGACGTACCCGGTGCCGGCCGGACACGACACGATGAGCAGGGAGCGCTCGTAGGCACCGGTCCTGCGCAGCTCCTCCATGGCCATTTCCACCCGCTCTTCGGCGGTACGCGCGGAGTCGTAGCCGATGAAGACCCGGACCGGCTCGGCTCGGGCTCGTTCACCCATGACGTCGAGGATCTCATCAGAGCCCGGCACGTTCGTGACGAATCGCCGGCCCTGGCGACCGAGCCTGGCGAACGCCACGATCGACCCGGGTCCGGCCGTCCGGCTCGGAGTCGTCGGCGGCATGTCGTAACCGGGGTCCATCACCCGGTCGTAGAGGGCGAGGCCTCTCGTCGCTGCCCGGTACGCGCTGTAGGCGCCGATGCCCCAAGCCGCGGTCCCGATGGTCTTGCCGACGATCTGAGCCGGCAGCCGCGGCATGCCTGTGCGCTTTGACAGGTTTCTCGCAATGGCGCCGCCGCTGGCCCGGTAACCGGTGATGATGGCGCCGAGGAGACCGAGTACGCCGACGCCCTCGAGCAGCGCTCGTCCCGGATGCGGTGGCGGCGTGTCGAAAGCGGTGCGTTGCTCACGCTGGTAGGTCAGGTTGGTGCGGATTGCGTTCGCGGAGCCGATGGCAGCGATTGCTCCCGTGATGGCTCCGGCCACCGAACGGCTCCGTGAGTCCCGGATGGCCGCGATCGTGGATGCGGAACCTGCTCCGGCCGCCGCAACCCCTGCAACGGTGCGGGCAACCGGCCGCCACGCCGGCTCCTTTGGCCGTGCCGGCAGCGCGGTTCGGACGCCGACACCGATGGCGACCGACGCGCCGAGGATCGCCAGGTCACCTGGCACGACACCGGTCCGTGCCATGAGGCTGTAGGTCCCGGTGCCGACCGCCCATCCGATCGTGGCACTCGAGCCGGTGACGAATGCCTGGTGTGTGGTGCTGCGAGGCATGAGAGACGGACGAAACGACTCAACCGCGGTAGCAGCGGCGAGCGCGGCGCCGGCCCAGAGGTCGGGACGATTCCACCAATATTGAGAGCGATCTCCCATAGAGAACCCAGTATGGGCTATCCCGGCGTGGCTTGCCGAACGACCTCGAGTTGGGCCAGGAAGGCATCAACACCGAGGTTGTATTCCTCGACGGCCTCCCGCCTCGCCGATCCATCGTCCGGTGCTTTCAGGCCCTCCAACACGGCCTCGGCCTCGGTCACCAATTCGAGAGCCAGGTTGATGGTGTCCGGCCATACATCTGCAAACGCCTCGGGCGGAGTCGTGGCTGCAACCTCGTTGCCGAGTTGTTGCTGGCCGTCGATCACAGCCTGGAATCCGGCCTCGGTCTCGTCGAATGTGGCGCCGGATTCCTCGCGGTTCTCCCAATCATCGTTGACCCTGTTCAGCTCGTCGCGCAGCTCCTTGGCGACGGCTTCGAAGCGATCTACCTCGCCCAGGAAGGCTCTGATGTCTGCCGGCAGCGAGGTGGTGGTCGTCGTCGGCAGTGTCGTCGTTGTCGTGGTCGCCGTCGTAGTGGTGGTGCTCTGCGTGACGTCGGCGGCAGGTAGAGCCCGCACGAACACGACGGTGAATCCGATGAGTGCCGCGATGGCTACCGGGAGTATCCAACGGCCGTGTTTGGGGTCTACCTTGCTCACGGCCGAGAGGATAGGGCGAGATGGCTCCCGGCTTCAGGCATCCTCCCTCCATTCGCCTGTGCTTACGACCACGGCTGAGGTGGTTCCAAGCACGTACGACATGGGTCTTGCACTCAGATAGCCTCTCCGCCATGGAACTGGCAGGTCGTGTTGCGGTGGTCACCGGTGGAGGCGTGCGCGTCGGGCGTGCGATCGCGCTCGGGCTCGCCGCTGCCGGCGCCGACGTCTTCATCCACTTCAACCGATCCGCAGAGCCTGCGGCCGAGACGGCCCGTGAAGCCGAAAGGCTCGGTGTACGCGCCCACACCGGGTCCGCAGACCTCGCCGACCCCGCTGCGGCGAAGACGCTCCTCGCCCTCGCCGTTACCGCGCTGGGACCGCCGACGATCCTCATCAACTCCGCCTCCGCGTTCCCGGAGGACACCCTTGCCGACGTCACGCCCGACGGACTGGAGCGGACGCTGCGGTTGACGCTGGGAGCACCCATCATGGCCACCCAGGCCTTTGCCGCCTCCGTTCCCGACGGTGATGTGGGAGCGATCGTCAACGTCACCGACGTTCGCACGATGCGACCGTACTTGAAGCACTTCTCCTACATCATCGCCAAGGGTGGGGTCGACACGTTCACCCGCACCGCCGCACTGCATCTGGCGCCTCGCATCCGGATCAACGCGGTGGCCCTCGGCGTGATCCTCCCTCCCCCCGGCGAGGACGACTCCTATGCCGAGCAGCTCGCCCAGGAGCTCCCGCTGCAGCGGATCGGCGGAGTCGAGCCCGTCGTCGCGGCGGTGCTCCATCTGTTGCAGAATGACTTCGTCACGGGTGAGATCGTGCGCATCGACGGAGGCGGGCACCTGACGTGAGTGAGCTGGATCGGATCCACATCAGGGACCTGTCGGTGATGGGCATCATCGGTATCAATCCGGACGAGCGGCTTACCGAGCAGGAGGTTCTCGTCAACGTCACGCTGTGGGCAGATACGAGACCGGCCGCGACCTCCGACGAGATCGGCGATGCCGTCAACTACCGGACGATCAACAAGTCCCTCATCGCCCACATCGAGGAGGGCAAGCCGATGCTCGTCGAGCGTCTTGTCGCCGAGTTGGTGCAGATCTGCTTCGACGGCGACGATCGGGTTCGTGAGGTGGAAATGACGGTGGAAAAACCCGGTGCGCTGCGCCACGCTCGGTCCGTCGGTGTCACGATCCGCAGGGAGCGGGAGGACTGAATGACCGCCAAATCAACCGATCTTCCGCCAGGCGAGGACGCCCGATGTTTCACCGACGCGGTGGTCGTGATCGGATCGAACGTCGAGAGGGAACGGCACCTCCCGGAGGCCATCCGCCTGCTCCGTCGCCATCCCGACATCAGCGTGAAGCGGACCGGTCGGGTCTACGAGAGCCCCTCGGTGGGCGGTCCCGAAGACGCTCCCGACTACTTCAACGTTGCCGTCCTGATCTGTACCGAGCTGTTCCCGCAAGAGCTCCGAACCGAGTTGAGAGCCATCGAAGCCGCGATGGGACGAGTCCGCACGGAGGATCGCAACGCTCCTCGCATCATCGATCTCGACATCGCCTACTACGGGGATCGTGTTGCCGACTACGGCGATTGGGTCATCCCGGACCCGGGTGCGACATCGGCCCCATACGTTGCCATTCCGATTGCCGACCTCGTTCCGGAATGGATCCACCCCGTCATGGGGTTGACCACAGAATCCATCGCAAAGACCTTTGACGGCAGTGAGGTGAAACCGATCATGGCCATACAGATATCGAGCCCTTACGCCCTGCGCGGCGCAGACGACTTCGACGACGTTGGTGACGTCTATGCCCCAAGACTCGAGGCCCTGGTGCGGGACCAGCTCGTCGAGATCGGTGAGGACCCGGATCGGGAGGGCCTTGCCAGGACCCCGCTTCGCGTCGCCAAGGCGATGGACTTCCTCACCAGCGGATACACGACCTCTCTGGACGAGGTCGTGAACAACGCGGTCTTCGACGCCGAAGGGGCGGAGGAGATGGTGCTCGTGAAGGGCATCGAGTACTACTCGATGTGCGAGCACCACATGCTGCCCTTCTTCGGCACGGCGGCCGTCGCCTACCTTCCGAAGGGCAAGATCATCGGCTTGTCGAAGGTCGCCAGGATCGTCGACGTGTTCGCCCGGCGCCTTCAGGTCCAGGAGCGACTGACCAACCAGGTGGCGGATGCCGTGGGCGAGATCCTCGATCCGCACGGCGTGGCCGTCGTGATGGAGGGCAAACACCTCTGCATGATGATGCGCGGCGTCCAGAAACAGGACAGCTCGATGGTGACGAGCGCCATGCGTGGGACCTTCAAGGAAGACGCTCGTACCCGCAGCGAGTTCCTCGATCTCGTCAAGGATTGAGGCGGTCCGTCGTCTCGCCCGGCTGAGTACGCTCATGGGGTGATTACCGACACGCTGGGCCGCCCTCTGCGAGATCTGCGGATCTCGATCACGGACCGCTGCAACTTCCGCTGCACGTACTGCATGCCGAAATCGGTGTTCGATCGCGAGTACACCTTCCTGCCTCGCTCGGAACTCCTCGACTTCGAGGAATTGGAGCGGCTGGGTTCGGTGTTCGCGGGTCTCGGTGTGAACAAGCTCCGCATCACGGGAGGCGAGCCGCTGCTGCGAAGAGGCGTCGAAGACCTCGTCTCGATGCTCGCAGCGATCCCGGGTATCGAGGACCTGGCACTCACCACGAACGGTTCGCTGCTCGAGCGCAAGGCCGAGGCGCTGGCCGCTGCCGGTCTGCGTCGCGTCACCGTGTCTCTCGACTCTGTGCAGGAGGAAACGTTTCACAAGATGAACGACGTCGGTTTTTCGCTCGACGTCGTGCTCGGTGCGATCGACGCGGCCGCCGATGCCGGACTCGGCCCCGTGAAGATCAACACCGTGGTGCAGCGCGGCATCAACGACCATACGATTGTTGAGGTCGCCGAGTACTTCCGCCATACCGGGCACATCGTCCGCTTCATCGAGTTCATGGACGTCGGCAATGCCAACGGTTGGCGGCTGACCGACGTGGTGGGTGCCGCCGAGATCCTGGAGCACATCGCCGAACGGTGGCCCGTCGAGCCGATCGATCCATCGCACCGTGGTGAGGTGGCGTCGCGCTACCGATACGTGGACGGGGCGGGGGAGATCGGGATCATCTCCTCGGTCACCGTGCCGTTCTGTGGAGGTTGCACACGATTGCGCCTCTCGGCCGAGGGCAAGCTCTATACGTGCCTCTTTGCCCATCAGGGTTTCGATCTGCGGGCGCTGCTGCGGGACGGTGCGAGTGACGAGGAGCTTGCATCGGCACTCACGGATCTGTGGAACGCACGCACCGACCGCTACAGCGAGCGGCGCTCCGAGGTCACGGTGAACCTGCCCAAGGTGGAGATGTCTTACATCGGCGGTTAGGCATCGGCGGCTGAAGAGCAACACTATTCACTTCACTTGTTGCTAACTGTATGTTGGCGATATGGACCCCGCCTCCATTGCCGTCGTTTCGATTGCCGCCTCCTGTCTCGGAGTTGCCGTCGTGTCGACGATCCCGGATGCGGCGAGGGCCGTCGGCTCGTTGGTGATGTCGCGATGGTCCGCCGGGCTGCTGGCCGCCGTCGTGCTGCTGGCGGTCACGGCCCGGCCGAGGCCGGCCGAAGGCGTCGAGCCGCCGCCTGCGGTGCGTCTCCGCGAGCCGGCGCCGGCAGCGCCGGAGGGGAGATCGCAGGTCGTCTACACCGTGGTGAGGGGAGACTCGCTGTGGCGGATCGCAAGCCACTTCCTGGCAGAAGGATCCTCGACGCAGCCGACCACTGCGCAGATCGCCGAGTTCTGGCCGCAGATCTATGACGCCAACCGGGAGCTCATCGGCACCGATCCCAACCTGATCCTTGTCGGCCAGGAACTCCATATGCCAGAGGAGTGAGCCATGGAAGATGAAGAGTTCGAGCACATCCCGTGGTCCCACCTCGCGGCCGGCGAGGACGATCGGCGAAGCCGCCTGATCTACTTGGCGGTCGGCGCCGTGGCGCTCGCGGTCGTCGGAGTCGTCGGAGCGCGTTGGTTCACCTCACCCAGTCATGGTGAGGTGCCGGTTGCTCCTCCGGTCACGTCTGAGCCGTCGGCGGCAAACGAAGACCGTGATGTGATCACCGTCTCCTCCTCTGTCGTGACTACGACGAGCCTGCTCTCAGAAGCCGATCTCATGGCTGCGGCCCCCACCAGAGAGGCGACTGAGATGGGTGATGCCGAGGCGATGGCAACCATGCGGGCCGAGTGGTTCGTCACCGACTATTTCACCGTCGATCACGATCCCTCGGCCGCCGCCGAACTCGTCGGGTCCTTCTCCACGGAGTTGGAGCTGCCGGAGCTGCCTCACCTTTCGTCCGAGCAGTCCGGAACGTCCTACGTCGAATGGTCCCGTGCCTACCGGGTCGACGACGAGGGCGACGACATCTTCGCCGTCGCCGTGGCATTTCGCGCCATCTACCTCGACGAATCCGGCGAGTTCCGGCGCAGCCCGGTGCGCGCCGTCCAGGTGCTCGTGGCCGTGGGAGACGACACCGCCGGGGTCGTCGATCTACCCACTCCGGTGGTTCCGCCACTCGCCGGAGACTCCACCGCTGTCGGTGTCCCGGTCGGCGAAGCGTCGACGGACGCGGTCGAGAGTGCCTTGGCCTACTCCTGGTTGTTCGACGAGGAGCCCTCTGTGCTCGAGGCGGCCGAGGAGGCAGGTGAGTGGCGAGTGGTGGTCGGCTTGCGAGACGGATCCGGGATCATGTGGCCGATGGTGGTGCGATCGGACCTGCTGGAGCGCTGAAGTCCGAGGCGGGCGCAGTAGCCTCGGCGACGATGACCGAGCCACTTCTCCTCGCCGCTGCCTGGCGCGACGCACTCAGCGCTCTCGGCGCCGATCTCGATGGAACGGTCCTTCTCGGCGGACGGGATGTCGAGCGCGTTGCACTCGAGATGGGTGCGCCGGTACGCGAGGTCGGTCCAGCCCTCGTTCTGATGGGCGAGGACGTCTCGGCGGAACTTGGGGACGATGCCTCCCCGCTCGCCACCGGCCTCGCCGACGACAGCGTCGACTCGGTCGCGATGCTCGCAGCTTGGGACGGCGGCCCCCAGCTCGAGGCCGTGGCCATCGAGGCCGCCCGGGTGGTGCGGCCGGGCGGCAACGTATGGTTCGGGGACATCGACGCCGAAGCGTTGGTGGCGAGCACGCCGGCAACGTATGCAGCCGCGATTCTCTATCAGGCACGACCCGATATCTCGGCCGCGGTGCTCCGTGGGCACGAGGGGTCGAGTCGGCTCGCCCTCGCTGCCTCCCGCGCCCGCCTGCAGCCTGTGACGTCACTCGCAACGGATCTTCCGTGGGCGGGCTTCTCTGCGATCGACGAGTACGTCGAGGCGGTCCGGGTTGGAGCCTGGCCGGGGATGGAGCAGCTCGCCGCTGCGGAGCAGGATGCGCTCCTCAGCCAGGTGCACGATCGGTTCGTCGCGACCCCATTCCCGAGGGTCGAGTACCTGCCCTGGTTGCTCGTGCGGGGGCGCCGGAGCGGGTGATCTATGCGGAGAACGCGGTGTCGAGGATCTGCGTTGCAGCGGGAGTGATGACTTCCCAATCGGCGTCCGGCATCTTGGAGAGCGTCACGAAATCTGAGCTCATGAAGACGCTCGTCACTCCCTCGATTGCCAGCAGCCGGCCTGCCGTGGGGTCGTCGGTCTCCCGACCGGCCACGTACGTCGCCGGTCCACCGACGTCGGCGCCGACGGTGAACTTCAGCGCGTTCGGGTTGGGGGTGTTGCTCACGGTGATGGCCACGAGGTGGCATCGTAATCAAACCCGGACACCGGCACCACGCGAGGCTCCGAGATGATCATCGGCGTCGACGTTGGCGGCACGTTCACCGATGTCGTCGGGTGGGACGGGATATCTATGCGCTCGGCGAAGGTCCCGACGACGATCGACCAGAGCGATGGGGTCATCGCCGGTGCCCGCCGGGTTGGAGACCGGGCCGACGTGTTCCTCCACGGCACGACCATTGCCACCAATGCCCTGCTCGAGCACAAGGGCGCCCGGGTGCTGCTCGTCACCGACGAGGGCTTCGAGGACATCATCGAGATCGGGCGGCAGGATCGACCTTCGCTCTACGAGCCGTTCGCGGATCGACCGGCTGTGCTCGTCGCCTCTCGGGATCGGACGGCGGTGGTTACGAGCCAGATGGTGGACGGGGTCGAGTCGGCGGCGGTGTCGCTGCTGCGTTCATACGAGGACGCCCGGGCGGAACGCGAGGTACGTTCGGGGCTTGCCGAGTTGGCGCCGGATCTGCCGGTGTCGTTGTCGTCCGAGGTGTCACCCGAGTTTCGTGAGTTCGAGCGAACCTCGACAACCGTCCTCAACGCCTACCTGGCTCCTGTGGTGTCCGCCTACCTCGATCGTCTCGCCACGGCGGTGGTCGAAGGAGGGTTCGCCGGGTCGGTGTCTGTGATGCGGTCGTCGGGTGGGGCGATGCCGGCATCGGACGCGGCGAGGCTTCCGGTGGCCATCCTCCTGTCCGGCCCGGCGGGTGGCGCCGTTGCGGCTGCAGAGTTCGGCTCGGCGCTCGGTCACGACCACGTGATCTCGTTCGACATGGGTGGGACATCCACCGACGTCTGCCGGATTCGAGGAGGCACGCCGGAGGTGACGTTCGCGAGATCGATCGGTGGATATGCCTGCCAGATGCCCGCTGCGTCGATCCACACGGTGGGTGCAGGAGGTGGGAGTATCGCCTGGTCCGATGCCGGCGGTTCGCTGCGCGTCGGACCCGAGAGCGCAGGGGCCATGCCGGGGCCCGCCTGTTATGGCCGAGGTGGCGTGCGAGCGACGGTGACCGACGCCAACGTGGTGCTCGGTCGTATCGGCGGAGACGTCGCGCTCGGTGGTGATCTCCACATCGATCCCGGGCTCTCTGTGAGCGCGGTGGCTCGGCTGGCCGCCGACCTCGGGATCGATCGCGACGCCGCAGCCCTCGGGATCGTTCGTGTCGTCGAGGAGAACATGACCGGTGCGGTGCGCACGGTGTCCGTCGAGCAAGGAGCCGATCCTCGCGAAGCACACCTGGTTGCCTTCGGTGGTGCCGGTGGCCTCCACGCCACGGCGCTCGCGCGCAACCTCGACATGGCGGGGGTGCTGAGCCCGCCACACGGTGGCGTGTTCTCGGCACTCGGTTTGCTGCTCAGCTCTCCCCGTGTCGATCGATGGCGCAGCGCGTTCGTCACCGAAGAGGCAGCTTCCCGACTCGATGAGGCGCTGGTCGAGATCGCACGCGCCGCCCTCGTCGATCTCGCAGGGGGCACGGTGAGCACCGCGGTGGATGTGCGGTACGTTGGCCAATCCCACGAACTGACGATTGGCCATGTGTCGGGAGACGGTTGGGACCGGCTGAGCCGGCGGTTCCACGACGAGCACCGGCTCCGTAACGGGTTCAGTCGCGATGAGGATCCGGTGGAAGTGGTAACGGTGCGTGCGAGCGTTGTCGGCGATCCGCCGCTCACGGTCGACGACCTACCGATATGGGTCTCGCGAGGAGATGCGCGGCGGGGCACCAGGCCTGTCCGTACCGACGCCGGGGTCGTCGAGGCCGACGTTTGGTGGAGGGATGGCCTCAGCCCCGGTGACGTCATCTCGGGCCCCGCGTTGATCGATGAGCGGGAGGCCACTTCGTATCTCGCCGCCGGCGAGCAGGCCGTCGTGCACTCCACCGGGACCCTGGTGGTGGAGTGGTGATCGTCGACCCGATCACGCTCGAGGTGGCCAGGAATCGTCTTGCTGCCATCGCCGCCGACATGGGCGTCGTCTTGCGGCGCACCGCGTACTCCCCGAACATCAAGGAGCGCGCCGACTGTTCAGCAGCCGTGTTCGTCGCCGACGGAGAGATGCTCGCCCAGGCCGAGCACATACCGGTGCATCTCGGCTCGATGCCGGAATCGGTTGCGGCTGTGCTGGAGAGGTTCGGAGACGGCGTCGAACCCGGTGTCCAGTATGCGGTGAACGACCCCTACTTCGGCGGCACCCACCTCAACGACCTCACGCTCGTGCGGCCGGTGTTCCACGACGGTGTCGTCGTCGCCTGGGTTGCGAATCGGGCTCATCACGCCGACGTCGGCGGTGAAGCGCCCGGATCGATGCCGGCGCATGCGACGACGGTCGATCAGGAGGGTCACATCGTTGCTCCCTCACCGGCGGTGCGTGACGGGCGGTGGATCGAGAGCTTCCTCGTCCCGTTCCTCGAGGCCACCCGGACCCCCGCCGAGCGCCTGGGTGATCTCGCAGCGCAACTCGGCGCCAATGAGACCGGTGCCAAGCGAATCTCGGAGTTGGTCGACCGCGAAGGCATCGACCGGTTCCGGGTGGTGACCGGTGCGCTGCTCGACTATGGAGAGCGACGAATGCGCGTGGCGCTTGGTGCCCTCCCCGATGGCATGTTCTCCTTCACGGACTTCATGGAGTGGGGCGAGGAAGATATTCCGATCTCCGTTGCCCTGACGGTCGAACGGGATGAGCTCTCTGCGGACTTCGCTGGCAGCGGGGATCAGGTGGCTGCAAACTTCAACGCGGTGCAGGCGGTGACCCGGTCGTGTCTGTACTACGCCGTGCGCGTCGCCACCGATCCCACCATCCCGGCGAATGGTGGGTGCCAACGCGTGTTGCACCTCAACACGCCGCGGGGTTCGATCGTCGATGCGGAGCCGCCGGCCGCCGTTGCCGCCGGCAACGTCGAGACGAGCCAGAGGATCGCCGACACGCTGCTCGGAGCGCTGGCCCAAGCGGCTCCCGAGCGGGTCCCGGCGGCAGGTCAGGGGACGATGAACAACGTCCTCATCGGCAACGACCGCTTTGCCTACTACGAGACCGTAGGAGGGGGTCAGGGCGCACGACCCGGTCGCGGCGGGCAGAACGGCATCCACACCGGCATGACCAACACCAAGAACACCCCGATCGAATCCCTCGAAACCCACTACCCGTTCCGCGTGACCCGCTACCGATTGCGCACGGGTTCGGGAGGCCGCGGTCGCTTCGGTGGTGGAGAGGGCATTGAGCGCGAGATCGAGTTCCTGGAACCGGCGACCCTCTCTCTCATGGGCGAGCGACGGAGGCTCCAGCCCTGGGGCCTGCAGGGTGGCGAACCGGGAGCGGTCGGTGAGGATTGGCTCCTCACCGCCGCCGGTGCCGAACCGCTTCCGGGAAAGTGCACGGTGGAGGTCGAGGCCGGCGATCGGCTCCGTGTCCTGACACCGGGAGGCGGCGGCTGGGGAATCCCCAACGCTCGTGCCTAAAGGTCCTCCTGCGTGACCTTTAGGCACGAGCGTTTCATGGGCGCGCCATACTCACGGAGCATGGACCTCATTGCGGAGCTGCAGGATGTCGTCGGACCCGACCGGTTGAGACACCACCCCCTCGATCTGCACGTGTTCTCTCGCGACGCCGGTGTCACTGCCGGTCCGGTGGCCGCCGTGGTGTTTCCAGAGACGACGGATGAAGTGGCGGGCTGCATTCGTGTGGCGGCGCGGCTCGGTGTGCCGGTCGTGACCCGCGGTGCCGGCACCGGCCTCGCCGGTGGCGCCGTGCCAACCGAACCGTCGCTGCTGATCGTGATGACGAAGATGGACGCCGTCGAGTCGGTCGACACCGTCGGCCGCACGGCGTGGGTCGGGCCCGGTGTCATCAACCTCGACCTCTCGCGGCGCCTCGACCATCTCGGTCTCCATTTCGCCCCCGATCCCTCGTCCCAGCAGTCGTGCACCGTGGGAGGGAACGTCGGCACCAACGCCGGTGGCCCGCACTGTCTGGCCGATGGCACGACGACGGCTCATGTGCTGGCGGTGGAGATCGTGACCGCGGACGGCGAGGTGACGGTGGTCGGAGGGGAGGCGCCCGATCCGATCGGCCTCGACCTGCGTGCCGTGGTCGTCGGTTCGGAGGGCACGATCGGGGTCGTGACTCGCATTCTCGTGCGCCTCACCGAGAACCCGCCCTCCGTGCGGACGCTTCTCGTGGCTTTCCCCGACATTGCAGGAGCGGCGGGCACCGTCTCGGACATCATCGCCGCCGGCGTGGTGCCCGCGGCGCTCGAGATGATGGACAACCCGATGGTTCGCGCCGTCGAGAACTATGTCCACGCCGGCTATCCGGTCGATGCCGCTGCGGTGCTGCTGGCAGAGGTAGTTGGTTTCGCGGACGGTGTCACCGCCGAGGCGGAGCTCATCGAGGGCATTGCACGGCGTCGCGGCGCTACGGACGTTCGTATCGCGGCAGACGACGAGGAACGAGAGCTGATCTGGAAGGGTCGCAAGTCGGCGTTCGGTGCCGTCGCCCAGAACGCGCCCGACTACTACCTCCACGACACGGTGGTGCCGAGAACGAAGCTCGTCGACGTCCTCACCGCCGTTTATGAAATCGGAGAACGCCACGGCCTCACCCTTCTCAACGTCTTCCACGCCGGCGACGGGAACCTCCACCCTCTTGTGTCCTTTGATGCTGAAAAACCCGGCATGACCGAGCGCGTCGTGGCGGCGGCCAAGGAAATGGTCGAGGTCTCCGTCGATGCCGGGGGAACACTGTCGGGCGAGCACGGGATCGGCCTGGAGAAGCGAGACCTGATGGGGTCGGTCTTCTCCGACATCGATCTCGATGCCCAGGCGCGATTACGCGACGCCTTCGATTCTTCGGGATTGTTGAACCCGGACAAGGTGCTCCCCGAGGGCTCGAGATGCTTCGACCGGGCACCGGGGGCGTTTGCCGCGGTGGGTCCGTGACCAGCATCCGGGCGGCAACTGCCCGTATGTTCGAACGGATGCGTCCCGACGATGCCGGAAGTGTCGAAGCCGAGTTCGTCACCGCACCCCAGACGATCGAAGACGCCGCAGCAGTCATCGCCCACGCCGCGGACGTCGGGCTCTCGGTCGGCTTCCACGGCGGTGGCACACACCAGGGCCTCGGAGGCCGACTCAGGACGGATGTCGCCATCGTCACGACAGGCTTGTCGGGTGTGATCGACTATCAGCCGGAGGATTTGACCGTCGTTGTGGACGGCGGCATGCCCATAGCCGAGTTGGAAGCCGTCCTCGATGAGCGGGGCCAGACCGCCGTGCTCCCCGAGCAGCCCGGTGCGGCGACGGTGGGCGGGACCATCGCCGCGGGGGCGTCGCCGTTTCGGCGGCTGCGGTACGGGCCAACGCGCGACCGCGTGCTGCAGGTCACACTGGCGACGGGTTACGGGCAAGTGGTCACGGCCGGTGGAAGGGTCGTGAAGAACTCGACCGGATACGACCTCGCTCGTCTCTGTGCCGGCTCGCTGGGCAGCATCGGCCTGATCGGGTCGGTGTGCTTGAAGCTGTGGCCGAACCCGGTCGAGACGGCGACCGTGGCGGTCGACGACGCCGCCGCGGCACATGAGGAGGTGTACCGGCCGTTTGCGGTGCTCGAGGCCGATGGGCAGGGCTACGTGTACCTGGGCGGCACCCCACAGGAGATCCAGGCCCAGGCAGGGGCCATCGGTCGCCCGGCCCTACCGGGTCTTCGCTGGCCCGATCCCGTCGGATCCCCGGTGCAGGTCTCGGTGCGGGTGCCGCCTCGTGATCTGGCGGCCGCCATTGCCCTCGTTCGCTCCTGGCGTTCTCCGATCACCTATCGGGCCCAGATCGGTGTCGGCGAGATGACCGTCGGCATGGATGAGGCCGATGTCGACGAGTTGCGCCACGCTAGAGCCTGGGCCGAGTCCCGCGGCGGCGCGTTGGTGCTTCTCGATGGCGGGGGTGACCTCTACGCGAGTCTCGGTGCGTGGGGGACGCCGCCACCGTCGCAGTCGATCCAGCGCCGGATCAAGGAGGCCTTCGATCCGGCGGGTGTGCTCAATCCGGGAAAGCTACCGGGGGGTCTGTGATGACATGGGTCACGGATTGGGCTCCGGATCGAGCAGACATCAATCGGTGTGTGGCCTGCGGGTTGTGCCTGCCGTACTGCCCCACATTCCGGCTCACGGGTGACGAGGCGGCGTCGCCTCGGGGTCGGCTGGCAGCGATGGCGGCCGTCGCCGATGGGATCGCCGCGGTCGACGATCGATTCGAGGAGATGATGGGCTTCTGCCTGCAGTGCCGGGCCTGCGAGGCGGTGTGCCCTTCGATGGTCCCGTTCGGGAAGGCGATGGAGGGCACGCGGGCGGAACTGTCCGCACAACGCCCTTCCCCACAGCGGGTATCGCGACGCTGGGTGTTCGGCAGGTTCATTGCCATGCGGTGGCTGGTCGAACTGGCGACGCTTTTCCTGGCCGGGTTGCAGCGCATGGGTCTCGGGGGACTGGTGTCCCGGGCCTCCGGCCTGCGGCCGATTCGCCTGCAGTCGGGGACGCTGGGACGGTCGTGGGATCCCGAGGGACCCCCTCGCGGAACCGTGGCGATCCTCAGCGGGTGCGTGATGGACCAATGGTTCCCGGGTGTCCACGAGGCGTTGATCGGCTCGCTGCGGATGGCCGGATTCCGGGTGGAGGCTCCGGCCGGGCAAGGGTGCTGCGGCGCCCTCGCCGCTCACGACGGTGCCGCGCCCGATGCGGCGAGAATGGCAGAGACGAACGTCGCGGCCTTCGCCCGGTACGACTGGGTCGTCGTCGATGCCGCGGGTTGTGGAGCGCACATGAAGGACTATGGCCACTGGGTCGACGGTGGGGAAGACTTGGCGGCTCGCGTGGTCGACGCCACCGAACTGCTGGCGCGGCTCGTCGACGAAGGCGCCCTCCCCGTGTTGGAGGATGGCCGGGGACCGGTGGCGATGCAGGACCCGTGTCACCTCCGCCATGCGCAACGCATCGGCGCCGAGCCCCGCCGGCTCGTCGGTGCCGCCGGCTATCAGCCCGTGGAGATCGACCCGCAGGCCCTTTGTTGCGGTGCTGCCGGATCGTATTCGCTGCTCCACCCTGAGACCTCGGCTCAGCTTGGGAGGATGAAGGCAGATCAGGTGCGAGCCTCTGGAGCAACGGTCGTGGCGTCCGCCAACCCGGGTTGTGACATGCAACTCCGCCGCCATCTCGGTGATGAGGTTCGCGTCGCTCATCCCGTGGAGCTCTACTGGGAAGCCGTCGCTCCGTGACTCGTCCAAACGCCCGTGTCTCATGGCGGCGGCCTGTTCGCGTCTGTTGGTGCCAGACGCCCATCGTGTCGAGCCGCAGCCCCGGCTGACGGCACCAGTGCTCGACCGTGCAAGACTGAGAAGAACACCCGGGGGAGCGAACCTCATCGAGCGGCTTCGTTTGGTCACTGTCGCGGCTCTCATTGGAGTCGGCGTCCTGCCTCTGCTCGTGACCCGGGCTGAGGGGCACCACAAGCCAGGTCACGACGGGGGTCCTCCGGCGAGCACGACGACCGTTGTGCCGCCGACGACCGTTCCGCCGCCGCCGACGACTGTGGCCACGACGACTATTCCGCCGCCGCCGCCGCCGACGGTTCCGCCTCCGACGACGGTGGCCACGACGATTGTTCCGCCTCCGGCGACGGTTCCGCCCCCCACGACGGTAGTTACGACGACTGTTCCGCTTCCGACGACGGTTCCGCCCCCTACGACGGTGGTCACGACGACTGTTCCGCCGTCGACGACGGTTGCGCCGACGGTAGCGACCTCGGCGCCGACGCCGACCACCGTCGCCACCACCGGGGGTGGGAGCCAACACGGTGTTCCGAAAACGACGGAGCCGATCCCGGCGCCGGTCACTCCGGACCAAGGGGCTGGGGCAGACACTCCTCTGCCCCCACCCCATATTCCGCCAGGAGAAGAACTAGAGATCGTCGCTTCCGCCGAGGTCGCTGCCGGCGACAGACCCGACGATCCAGAACCTGCCAAAGACCTGGGCCTCATCGAGGTTTGGTACAACCTGCCGCCGTGGATCCAGGCGGTTGTCGGGATCGGCTCCACCGTGATCCTCGGTTGGACGGTCCTAGCTGCCTCCGCCGTCCTCGGTGGCGTTCACCTGCTCTCTCGCCTCCGCAGACCCCGGGATTGAGCACCTGGAGGTCGTCGCTGCGTGACTCGGTCAAACGCGCGTGCCTAAAGGCCCGCATACGCGTCCTTTAGGCACGCGCGTTTGAAGATTTGGAGGGTTAGAGGGCGATCTCCCAGATGCTCATGGGTTCGGCATCGCATCCGGCCTTGCGGGCTGCCCGGATGAGCCACGGCAACGAAGGGAGCCACAGCACCAGCTGCTCGGCGTCCCGGGTCGTCGCGGCGTCGACGAGCGCCCGGATCAGTTGGTCGGCGTTCTCCTCCCTGACTTCGAGCCACCCGACCTCGAGCGACGTCCCGGACATGTCGGCCATCGCCCATCCGGTGCCGATCTCCCAGAGGGCGCCGCGCTGCGCGGCCTGGTAGAGGTCGTCGGGCCTGAGGAGCCGGAACTTCCACTGTGAGCCGAAGAGACCACGCGATGCCCTCCCGATCTCACCGACCGCCCACGAGGCGAACGCGGGCTCGGCTTCCGCGGCGCGCGCCGGCCGGGCGCGGAGTGAGGCGGGAACACGGCGGCCGCCGTTGCCGCCGGGCATCGGTGAAGCGTCACCGACCGTTCGCTCGCAGTAGCTGACGGCGCCGACTCTCCGCATGCCGATCCGTTCGACGTGGACGATTGACGACCGGTTCCAATCCTCGATCAACAGGCGGCCAACGCGAGACCCTCGGTCACGTGCCCAGTCCATGAGCACGGCGGCGAGCAGGGTTGCGATCCGCTTCCCGCGATGGTCGGGGTGGACTCGCAATGCGCCGAACCAGGCCTCGTTGGGCGACAGCATCTCGGCGCGGGCGACAGCGACGGCATGATCGTCGTCGTCGGCGAACACGAAGAGACCGTTGTCGGGATCATCGATCCAGGCCTCGATTCGGTCCGGTACGTAGTCACCCCAGGCGAAGGTGTCCTGGGTAAAAGCCGTGATCGCAGTCACGTCGTCCCGACGAGCCGGGCGAATCACGGCCGCTACCGCTCAGTACGCGGCGAGGGCGCGGGCACGCTCGATGATCCCATCGACGTTGGGGAGCACCTGCTCCTCGAGGGAGCTGCTGTACGGGAAGGTCGGGACGTCGGGCGAGGCATACCGCTGGACGGGGGCATCGAGCCACTCGAAGGACTTCTCGGCGATCTGGGCGGCTACTTCGGCGCCGAAGCCCAGGAACTCGTTGTCCTCATGGACGATCAACACCTTGGATGTGGCGTGCACGGCTGCTTCGATGCTCGGCCAGTCGAGTGGTTTGAGGGAGCGGAGGTCGAGCACCGCGGCCGCGATGCCCTCCTCGCGGAGTTGGTCGGAAGCCTCGGCGGCGAAGTGGGCCATGGCCCCATAGGCGATGATCGTCAGGTCGGTTCCCTTGCGGCGCAGCGCGGCTTTGCCGATGGGCACCCGGTAGTGGCCTTCGGGGAAGGTGCCCTTGGCGAGGCGATAGAGCTTCTTCGGTTCGAGGAACATCACAGGATCGGGATCCTCGACGGCCGACCAGAGCAGCCCCTTCACGTCGGCGGGTGTCGAAGGCACGACGACCTTGAGACCGGGGATGTGTGCGTAGAAGGCCTCGATCGATTGCGAGTGATACAGGGCGCCGTGGATGCCACCTCCAAACGGCACGCGAACGACCATGGGACACGCCCAGCGTCCGTTGGAGCGGTAGTGGATCCGCGCCGCCTCCGAGATCAGCTGGTCGAATCCAGGATGGATGAAGTCGGCGAACTGGATCTCCGCAATCGGTCGAGTCCCGGTCGCGGCGATGCCGATGCCGACACCGATGATCAGCGACTCGGCGAGTGGGGTATTGAAGCTCCTCGGCTCACCGAAGGCGTCGCCGAGACCCGCGGTCGCTTTGAAGACCCCGCCCTTGGGGTCGGCGACGTCCTCACCGAAGACCACCGTGTCGTCGAGAGTCGCCATGATCTCGTGGAGCGTGTGGTTCACGGCGGTGATCACGTTGAGTTCGCGACCGGCGGGGACCTCTTCGAGCTCGACGGCGGCAGGTCCGGGTTCGATGGGCGCCGCGTACACATTGCCGATTGGGTCCGTCGGATCGGCAGCGGCCTCCGCCTCGGCTGCCGCCTCGTTCACCGCGGTGGCCACCTCCTCCTCGATCCGTTGCTCGGTGGCGGCATCGAGGAGCCGCTTCTCCACGAGGTACTGGCGGAAAGCCGGGATCGGGTCCTTGCGGCGCCAGATCTCGACCTCTTCACGGGTGCGGTACAGCTTGTCGTCGTCGTCGGAGGTGTGGGCGTAGTACCGGTATGTCTTGGCTTCGATGAGGGTCGACCCGCCACCGGTGCGGGCGCGTTCCACGGCTGCCGACGTCGCGCCGTACACCGCGAGCAGGTCGTTGCCGTCGACGACGATTCCCGGCATGCCGTATCCGTCGGCACGGTCGGCCACCCGGCCGGCAACCTCGTCGGCGGCCGGCACCGAGATGGCGTAGAGGTTGTTCTCGATGAGGAACACGATCGGGAGGTCCTGGACCCCGGCGAAGTTCATGGCTTCGTGCCAGTCGCCCTCCGATGTGGAGCCCTCGCCTCCCGACACGAACACGACGCCGTCGCTCCCCGAGCGCTGCAGCTCGTATGCGATCCCGCAGGCATGAGGAAACTGGGTGGCGATCACCGAGGAGTGGGTGAAGATGTGGAGGTCCGGCTCCGACCAGTGGTTTGGCATCTGGCGGCCGCCCGAGGCTGGATCGGCGCCCTTGGCGAACACTCCGAGGAAGATGTCGAGCGGCGAGACGCCGAGGGCGAGGTTGAAGGCGATGTCCCGGTAGTACGGCAGGGACCAGTCGCGCGCCGGGTCCATTGCGGCGGCCGCCCCCACCTGGGTCGCCTCGTGACCCGAGACCGAGACGACGAACGGCACTCGACCTTGACGATTGAGCGCCCACATCTTGTCGTCGAGGCGACGTGCCATGAGCATTTGTCGATACATCGCAACGACGTCGTCGTCGGTGAGGCCGAGGGCGGTGTGGTCGAGGACGCTGTCGAGCCCTATCGCCACGGCCGGCCTCCGTTGTTCGACCGCGAGGGTCGCTTCATGGCCAGCGTGCCGACCGCTTCGATGCGCTCCTCGGCTATCCGCTGCGCGGCCTGATTGGTGTTGATCCCCTCCGCGGCTGCCAGATCGAGGACGGTGCCGACGTTGTCGAAGATGCGGTCGACCATCTCGGCAGCCCGTTCGACGGAGTAGCCGTCGCGTTCGGTCGCGATGTTGATCACGCCCCCGGCGTTCACGACGAAGTCCGGCGCATACAGGATGCCGCGCTCGTCGAGCCGATCGGCATCCTCATCGATCCCGAGCTGGTTGTTGGCGGAGCCAACGATCGCGGCGGTCTGAAGGAGAGGAATCGTCCGTTCGTTGATCGTGGCACCCAGAGCGCAGGGTGAAAAGATGTCGGAGTCGACGCCGTAGATCTCGTCGAGTTCCACTCCCTTGGCGCCGAACACGGTGACCGCGTGGTCGACGGCGGCCGGATTGACGTCCGCCACGATGGTCTCGACCCCCGCCTCGCGAAGACGTTCGACGAGTCCCATGCCCACTTTGCCGACGCCCTGCACCGCGATCCGCCTGCCGGAGAGGCCACTCGACCCCCACATTCGCTCGGCAACGGCCTCCATTGCTCGCTGCACCCCGCGGGCGGTTGCCGGGGATGGGTCGCCCGAGCCGCCGTGGGCAAGGGGGAGGCCGCTGACGTAGTCGGTCGCCCGCCGGATCATGACCATGTCCTCCATCGTCGTGCCGACGTCTTCGGCCGTGATGTATCGACCGCCGAGCGAGTCGATGGCGCTTCCGTAGACCCGGAAGAGCCGTTCGGACTTGTCCGTTGCCGGATCACCGATGATCACAGCCTTGCCGCCACCGAGGTCGAGGCCGGCGGCAGCCGATTTGTAGGTCATGCCCTTGGCCAGGCGGAGAACGTCCTCGAGGGCTTCCTCCTCGGAGGGATATGGGAAAAAGCGAGTCCCGCCGAGGGCGGGACCGAGTGCGGTGTTGTGGATGGCGATGATGGTGCGGAGACCGCTGCGATGATCCACACCGAAGAGCACCTCTTCGTGGGTCTCGCTTCCGATGGCGTCAAATACGCCCAAGGGATGACGCTCCTTTGCTGCTGCGGTCGACGGACGGGGCCTGCCGGCTGAGCGAGCCCCAGTGCTCCCATTCTAGGAAGACCTGGAGCCAGCGTGGAAGGCCGGCCGTGCAATCACGCCCTCAGGCTTTCTACCATCGGTGTGTGATCGCAACGGCCTACCTTCGGATCTACCTGCCGGCGGATCGTGTTGGGCACCTCCCGCTCCATGCTCCGGCGCGTCGGACGGCCGTCGTGCGTGCCAGCGACCACTTCGTGTGGGACGAGCCCCTCAGCGACGATGCCTTCACCGTGGATTGGGGCGGCGCCGCGTATCGCTGCCCGCGGTTCCCCCGCCTCCGCATGCTCGAAGGCTTGCTCTCGTTCACGAGCGCATACCCGAGCTTGCCGTTGCTCGCCCAGCACGACCTCGATCAGTACGCAGACGAGCTGGAAGAGCTGAGGCGCTCCCCGGGTGCCCGCAGCTACATCCTCAGCTCGCCTTGGCATGTGCCGTTGCGTTGGTTTGCCGCTTTCCGGCCGAGCGCTCGCGAGGTGTATACCTCCGGCCGCGGGCCGTCGATCCGTTATCGCTCGTCGGTCGGTGATGCCATCGACCGTGTCACCTGGGCAAGCAACGTCCTCGACGACGCCGGCTTTGCCGATGAGGTGGTCGATCAAGTGCGCGAGCTGCAGCGATGGCTGAGCGACTTCACCGTCGATGCAATGGTGGAGTTGGACTATGCCGGTGTGGCCGCGATGTTCCCTGAAGCGGATCTCGTTCTGGACGACTCCGCAACCGAGGTGCGAAAGAGCCTCGAGGCGCTCGAGCGGGCCGACTATGAAGAAGCGGGCGAGTTTTACATGGCGGTCGCGGCGAGGTGGGCCCCCATCCAGGCGGTTGCGTTCAGCAATTAGGCATTTGAGGCGAGTGGGCCTCTCATGGACCGAGCCGAGTTCCCGGCTTCCAGCCCTATGCTCGAAACGGTCCCCGTCCGAGGCGCACATGTCCTCACGTCGTTCGTTCCTAACCCTTGTCTCCGTTGCGCTTCTCGCGGCATCGTGTTCGAGCGGCGCGTCCGAAGGCGCCACCTCGAGTCTCCCCGGGTCCATCCCCCCGCCGACCACCGCGACGACCGCGCCGATCGCTGCCGGCGCAACGGCGCATGAGCCGGATGGCCTCGGTTATGCCCTCGTCCTCACCGAAGACTGGATTGCCGTGGATCCGCGGGATTCCGACGCCCTGGCCGGGTTCCTCGACGCCGTTACCGAACAGGTCGAGGACTCCACGCTCTTCTCACGGGCGGCCGATGCCATCGAGCAGGGAATCGTCGAGATGTCGCTGTGGGGGTTCAACGCGGACGAAGGCAGCCAGGTGAACGTCGTTGTCGCTGAGCGCGGTCCGCTCGACTCGCCCGAGGTGATGAGCGACGTTGTCATCGACCTCTACGAGTCGCTGGGGGTGAGAGTCGTGGCGGCGGGGGTGGTCGTGTTCCCGTTTGGTGATGTGCTTCGCGTCGAGGGCGCCTGGTCGGAGGTCGCCGTGGGTGTCGACAGCCAGGTGCAGTACTTCGTGTTCGGTGACGAATACACCTACACGATCACGATCACCGATGCATCACCTGCAGTCGAGGGAGCGGTCATCACCGGCTTCTCCCTGCTGGGTTAGCTCCGCCGTGGGCGGGTACCCTGCCGGCTGATAGCGACGAAGGAGTCCCATGACCGACGACCTCCCCCTCATCGAGCCGGCAGCGGACGACTCCAAGGCCTGGGCTGCTGCGGCTCAACTCATCCCGCTGATCGGCTTGGGTTTCATCGCGCCGCTCATCATCTGGCTCATCAAGCGTGACGAGGACCCGTACGTCGACTACTGGGCCCGCGAGGCGCTCAACTTCCAGATCTCCTACCTCATCTACCTGATCGTCAGCGGCCTCTCGATCCTGATCCTCATCGGCATCATCCTGTTGCCTGTGGTGGCCATCTGGGGACTCGTCGTGATGATCATCGCCGGCGTGAAGGCCGCCGGCGGCACCATCTGGCGCTATCCGCTGATCATCCGCTTCGTCAAGTAGCGACCGAACCCATGCGGGCCATGCAAGTCGCAGCCTTCGGCGAGCCGCTCCGGCTCGTCGAGGTCGAGACTCCGCAGCCGGATCCCGGTGAGGTCCAGATCGCCGTCCACGCCGCCGGGGTCAACTACCCCGATCTGCTCATGATCGATGGGCGCTATCAGGTCCGCCCCGAGCTTCCGCTCATCCCGGGTTTCGAAGTTGCCGGCATCGTCTCGGCCGTCGGCAGCGGTGTCGACCGGTTCGTTCCCGGCGACCGGGTGATTGCCTTCGCGTTCCATGGCGGGTACGCCGAGTCGATCGTGGTGCCGGCCGAATCGGTCTCTCCCGTGCCCGAAGGAGTGCCGTTCGACGTTGCCGCCGCGATCCCTCTCGCCTACGGCACCGGTCGCCATGCGTTGTTCGATCGCGGACAACTCAAAGTGGGCGAGACCGTTGTCGTTCTGGGCGCGGCCGGTGGCGTCGGTCTCGCCGCGGTGGAACTCGCCGCCGCGGCCGGCGCAAGCGTGATCGGGTGTGTGGGGGCCGACTGGAAACGCGACGACGTCCTGCGCGCCGGGGCGAGCCACGTCATCAACTACACGGACGAAAACGTGCGGGAGCGGGTCAAGGAGTTGACCGGCGGACACGGAGCCGACGTCGTGTACGACCCGGTCGGGGGAGACGCCACGGACGAGGCGCTGCGCTACCTCGCCTGGCGGGGGAGGTTGCTGATCATCGGCTTCACCTCGGGACGCATCGCAGATGTCCCGGCGAATCGGCTCCTCAACAAGGGCGCCTCCGCGATCGGTGTCTTCTGGGGCGTCTTTGCCGGGCGCGAACACGAGGCGAAGGAGGCCGATTTCCGGTGGATCGCCGAGCGGGTCCTCGACGGCCGCTTGTCACCGGTGATCGCGGGACGTTTCCCGCTCGAGCGCGCCGCGGACGCCCTCGCTCTGCTGGAGGAGCGCAAGGTCGTCGGGAGGCAAGTGCTGATCGTCCGATGACGCCGACCCGAACCTGATGCCCGCGTGGAAGCTGCTGGCCCTCTACGCCGCATGGCTGCTTGCCTCGGCCACCATCGCCATCGTCGCCGGTGGCTTCGTCGGCATCCTCCTCGACACCGTCACCGGTGGCGGCGACTTCAGCCTCGTGTTCAACATCGTTGCCATCCCCACGTTCGTCGTGCTCGCCGCCATGCCCTATCTGCTGCGGAACAGAACCCGGCAGACTCCAAGCGATCAGTCCTGAAGGGCTCCCGTGGACGACAACCCGCACCCCCCACCGATCGGCGGCCTCTCGTGGAGGCCCATGCAGCTCGAGGACGCACCGGCCGTTGCCGAACTCCACAATGCCGCGTTCGAGGTCGACGGCGGATATCGCATCACGCCGGGGGAGGTCCGCACCGACATGGAGTTGACAGGGGCCGACCTCGCTCATAACACGCTCGTGGCGGTCGAGGGCGATGGCTCACTAGCGGCGGTTGCCTGGTGCCAGATGCCGGACGGGGCGTCAACGGAGCAGCGGCTCAATTTCCATTGGAACATGGTGGCGCCGAACTGGCGGGACCGGGGACTCGGTGCTTTCGTCCTCGAATGGTGCGAAGCGCGAGGCAAGGGCCTGCTCACGGAAGGCGCCGTCACGATCCCCGCGGTGTTCAAGGCAAGCGCCTACGACTGGCAGCGCGGCCGTCTCGACCTCTTCGCCTCGCACGGCTACCAACGGGTCCGGTACTTCACGGAGATGCTGCGAGATCTCAGAGAGCCCCTGGAGACAACTGCGCCTCCGCAGGGCATCGAGATTCGACCGTGGTCCGAGGCGCTCGCTGCCGACGCCATGGACGTGCACAACGACGCATTCCGCGACCATTGGGGCTCGCAGCCGATGACCGCAGAGCGTTGGAGCGCCTTTCGAGACGAGTTCTTCCTCCCCGAGGCGTCGTTTGTGGCCTATGACGCCACCGGACCTGTTGGCTTGGTGCTGAGCTCCAAGTACCCCCATGACTTCGAGGATCGTGGTCGCACCGAGTCGTGGGTGGAGGACCTCGGTACGGCACGGCGAGTCCGCGGACGGGGCATTGGAACGGCGCTGCTCCTGGCGGCGATGGATACGTTCCGGGCTGACGGGATGGAGTACGCCTGTCTCGGTGTGGACTCGGCGAGCCCGACGGGTGCCGATCGGCTCTACGCCCGCGCCGGGTTCGTCCCGGAGAAGGTCGGGATCTCGCTCATGAAAGCCGTCGACCGTGCCGGTTCGGATTGACGCCATACTGGCCAGATGGGTGAACGACATGGGTGAACTCTCCATCGAACACGACGAGGTCTTCCGGCTGAAGACCTCGCGGCAGCCGGGAACGTTGGCGCGAGCGCTCGCCGTCGCAGGCGAGCACGGCGCTCAGATCGGTGAGATCGAGACGGTCCATGTCGGGCCCGATTTCAACATCCGCGAGGTCACGATCATCGCCCCGGACAGTGAGACGGTGGAGCGGGTGCATGAGGCGCTCGAAGATGTCCCAGGTGTCGAGGTGCTCGGGGCCCATATCGACAAGGTGATGGCGCAGCACCGAGGGGGCAAGATCGGTATCCACTCTCGCGCCACCGTGCGGACCTTGCAGGACGTCCGCGAGGTGTACACGCCGGGGGTCGCCCGGGTCGTTGCCGCCATCGCAGAAGACGAGTCGCTCGCTGACACGCTGACGTGGCGAGGTCGCACCGTTGCGATCGTGACGAACGGGACACGCGTCCTCGGCCTGGGCGACGTCGGTCCTGCTGCATCGCTGCCGGTGATGGAGGGGAAGGCACTCTTCTATGCCACGCTGGTGGATCTCAACGCGGTGCCGATCGTGCTCGATGCGCCGGACCCCGACGACATCGTGGAGACCGTGAAACGCCTCGCTCCGGGCTTCGGCGGCATCCATCTCGAGGACATCGCCACACCGGGCGTCTACGAGGTCGAAGCGCGGCTGGAGGCCGAGCTGGACCTCCCCATCCTCCACGACGATCAGCACGGCACGGCCGTCGTGGTCGCGGCCGCGGTGATCAGCGCCGCCGGCGAGCTCGGCCTGGACCTGGGCGACCTCGTCTTCGGTCAAGTGGGGTTGGGCGCCGCCGGCAGCGCCATTGCCGCGTTGGCCTCCGGCTTCGGATTCGGCGAGATCCTCGCCTTCGACCCGGATTCGCGAGGTGTTGGCAGGCTGGAGCAGCTCGCGGACCCAGCCGCGCGTCTGTCCGCAGGGACCGACAATCTGGACGCCGTGATCGACCGATCGGACGTGCTCGTGATGACCACGGGCCAGCCCGGCCTGCTGGAGACGAGCCGGGTGCGCGAGGGCCAGATCATCATGGCGCTGACGAATCCCGTGCCCGAGATCGCGATCGGCGATGCCCGTGAGGCTGGGGCCGCGGTGGCGGCCGACGGCAGCATCGTCAACAACGTGTTGGCCTATCCGGGCCTGTTCCGCGGCGCGCTCGACGCCGGGGCGAAGCGCATCACCCCGGCGATGAAACGGGCCGCGGCGTATGCCATCTCTACAGCGGCGCCACCGGGTCAGCTTCTCCCCGACCCCTTGGATCGCGATGTGCACCGTGAGGTAGCGGACGCCGTGAAGGCCGCTGCTACGTCGTGACAACCCGTTGGTGGGCACTTCACCCGCGCTCCTGGGTCGATATCGGCAAGGACCTGGGCCACGAGATGCGCCGCGACAACGTGCCGCTCGTCGCCGCCGGTGTCGCCTTCTATGCGGTCCTCGCCATGCTTCCCGCCCTCATCATCGCGGTGTCCATCTACGGGCTGTTCACCAACACGGCCGAGGCGGAGCGTCAGATCGAGTCGCTCCTCGAGGTATTGCCGGAGAGCACGGTGCGGGTGATCGAGGCGCAGATGCAGCCCATCGCCGATCTCTCCCATACCGGGCTCGGCATCGGCGTGATCGTTTCGCTGGTTGCCCTCCTCTGGACGGTTTCCAACGCGATCCGCGCCCTGGTTCGCGCAGTCGTCATCGCCTACGACCAGGACGGGCAGCGCAGCCCTTTGGAGCGGCGGTATGCGGCGTTGGGCATCACGATCGTGGCCATCAGTGGTGGTCTCGTGGTCCTTGCGCTGATCGCGGCGGTTCCCGTCTGGCTGAACCGCTTCGATCCGACGAACGCGATCGTCACCTTCGGCAACCTCCGCTGGCTGTTCATCGGAGCCGTGATGGTCGGCGGTACCGCCTTCCTCTACCGCTACTCGCCGCCTCGTCGACCGGCGTCGTGGGGAGCCGTGATGCCCGGTGTGCTGGTGGCGACCTTGTTGTGGACGATCGTGTCGCTCGGATTCTCCGTCTACGTGTCGTCGTTCGCCACCTACAACCAGACGTACGGCACCCTGGGTGCAGCCATCGTGTTGTTGCTGTGGTTCTGGTTCACCGCCCTCGCCGTGATCCTCGGTGCCGAGATCAACGAGGTGCTGGCAACGCGAGCCCATCGCGAAGCGAGCCAGCCCGATGTGCCCGGTCCGCCCGCCACGGTCTGATCAGCCGATGGGCTCGAACCGCGCCTGGAAGAAGCGCAACGTCTCGGGTTCATAGGTGAAGCGGAGCCCCCGCACGTCGTGGCGGTACTCGTACACCTCGTTCACGGATTCGGCCACCACGTCCATGTGGGACTGGGTGTAGACACGGCGCGGGATGGCGAGACGCACCAGTTCGAGCGCCGGGCGGTGATGGTCGCCCGTCTCCGGGTCACGACCGGCGGAGACGATGCCTCGTTCCATCCCGCGGACACCCGAGTCGCGGTAGATCTCCGCGGCGAGCGCCTGGGCGGGGAAGTGATCCTGGGGCAGATGGTCGAGGATGCCGGCCGCATCGAGGAAGACGCCGTGGCCACCGATGGGGCGGATGACCGGGATGCCTGCCTTGATCAGCGCGTCGCCGAGGTATTCCACCTGGCCGACACGGGCCCTGATGTGGTCGTCGGTCGCCACCATCTCCCGGATCCCCTCGGCGAGGGCATCCATGTCACGGCCCGCCATGCCACCGTAGGTGTGCAGGCCCTCGAAGGCGACGAGCATGGAGCGGGCACGGCGAGCCAGCTCCGGGTCGCGCACCGCCAGAAAACCGCCGATGTTGACGAGGTTGTCCTTCTTCGAAGACACGGTGGCCCCGTCGCTGTACTTGGTGATCTCACGGAGGATCTCGGCGATCGACCAGTCTTCGAAACCCGCCTCTCGCTGCTGGATGAAGAAGGCGTTCTCGACGGCGCGGGTGGCGTCGAGCATCACCAGGATCCCGCGGCTCACGCAGTAGTCGTACACCGCCCGCAGGTTCTCCATCGAGACCGGCTGGCCGCCTGCCATGTTGACGTTCGTCTCCAGCGAGACGTAGGCCACGCGGTCGGCGCCATATTCGTCGACGACGGCGGCGAGTTTGGCGAGATCGATGTTGCCCTTGAAGGGATGAATGCTCGTCGGGTCGTGGGCCTCGTCGATGATCACATCGACGAATCGCCCCCCGGCCAGCTCCTGGTGGTAGCGGGTGGTGGTGAAGTACATGTTGCCGGGCACCACATCGCCCGGCTCGATCAGAATCTGGCTCAAGATGTGCTCGGCGCCGCGACCCTGGTGGGTGGGGATCAGCTCCTCGTATCCGTAGACGTCGTGGACCGCATCGACGAGGCGATAGAAGCTCCTCGAGCCGGCGTACGACTCATCACCCAGCATCAGCGCCGACCACTGGCGGTCGGACATCGCCGAGGTTCCCGAATCGGTCAGGAGATCGATGTAAACGTCGTCGCTGCGCAGCAGGAACGTGTTGTAGCCGCCAGCCTCGAGAGCCGCGTCGCGCTCGTCGCGACTCGTTATGCGAATCGGCTCGACCATCTTGATCTTCCACGGCTCCGCCCAGGTGCGGTGTGTCATCGTCATTGGTGTCTCCTGTTTGCTCTTTCGACGGGTGGTCAGATAGGTCAGATCGTTCGCAGCGCGGCGCCGAGGTCGCGGATAATGTCGTCGGGATGCTCCACACCGACCGAGAGCCGGATGAGCGACTCGGTGACGCCGAGCTTCTCCTTCTCGGCTGGGTCGACACCGATGTGGGTCATCGTCGCCGGGTGCTCGGCGAGGCTCTCCGTGCCGCCGAGGCTGACGGCGAGTTTGATGAGGCGCAACGCATTGAGCACGGTGAACGCCTCGTGCTCACCGCCGTCGATCTCGAACGCGATCATCCCTCCCGGTGCCAGGCATTGCCGCTTGTACACGTCGTATGCGGGGGAGTCCGGATCGAGGAGGCCGAGGTAGTGCACGGCGCGCACCTTCGGGTGCTCGTTGAGGAACCCGGCGACTCGTGCCGCGTTCTCCACCTGGCGGTGCATGCGCAGAGACAGGGTCTCGAGGCTTCTCATCAGCAGCCACCCGGTCAGCGGGGTGGCCATCGTCCCGAGGACGCTGCGATATTGCGCGATCGGTGCCACCAACTCGCTCGAGCCGAGCACGGCCCCGGCGACGAGGTCGCTGTGACCGCCGATGTACTTGGTCGCCGAGTAGATCACCAGGTCGGCACCGTGCTCGAGCGGATGCTGGAACACCGGACCGAGGAACGTGTTGTCGACGGCCACCGGGACCTTCCGCTCCTCGGTGGAGTGCTCGCGGGCCAGATCGGCAGCGACCTCGATGTCGAACAGGTCGAGGGTCGGGTTGGCTGGCGTCTCGATGAGAATGAACGCCAGCGGCGCGTCCGGTGCCTCTGCACCCAATCGGGCCGCGATCTCGTCCTTCGTCATCCCGGGCTCCCACTCGACGGTGAGGATCCCGAGGTCGGGCAGCGTCTCGGCGAGCAAGTGGTCGGTGCCTCCGTAGAGCGGTGCGCTGTGGATGATCACCTCGCCGGGCCTGACGTGGGCGAGGATCGCCGTGGAGATGGCGGCCATGCCGGAGGCGAACACGAGCGCCTTGTCGGCACCGTCCCACAACCCGAGCCGGTCCTCGAGGATCTCGAGGTCCGGGTTGCTGAGGCGGCTGTAGATCATCCCCAGCTTCTCGCCGTCCTCTGCCTCACGCAGTCCGTAAGCCACCTCGAAGAACCGTTTGCCGTCTTCGGCCGTCTCGAACACGAAGGTCGAGGTCTGGAAGATGGGGGTCTTCAGCGATCCTTCCGACCAGGCAGGCTCGTAGCCGTACCCCATCATGAGGCTTTCGGGGGCCAGGGGCACCCCGTCGATCGATCGGTCCCAGCAGTCTTTCTCGGTTCCACCCGGCATGGGTACCTCCTCGCCGGCATAGCGGCGAAGTCCGTTCGACGTTCACGGCCTGCTACCGCAGTTGTTGTCGTGATCCTGGCAACATTGTGCCTGATACGCCGGTGCGATGGCATAGAGTCCAAAGTCAATTCGCCAACGAGGGTGAGAAGACGTGCTGGACCGAACCGATCGCGCCATCGTTCGCCATTTGATGAACGATGCGCGGCAATCGAACAAGGAGCTGGCGGCGACGGTGGGGGTGGCGCCGTCCACACTCTCCGAGCGGGTGAAGCGCCTCCGCGAGTCCAGAGTGTTTCGTGGGTTCCACGCCGACGTCGATCCCCAGGTCCTCGGAATCGGGATGGAGGCGATGATCGCCATCCGCTTGCGGCGTCATTCCGCCTCCGAGGTCGAGGATCTGAAGCGCCATACCCGCGCCATGGATGAGGTCGTCGATCTCTATCACGTCACCGGCGCCAATGACTTCCTCGTCCATGTCGTAGTGCGCGATGCCGATCATCTCCGCGACCTGGCGGTGAGCGGTTTCACCACCTTGCCCGAGATCTCCCACATCGAGACGTCGCTCGTCTTCGAGCACATCGCCAAGCCGGTGCTCCCCGACCTCCTCGACCGCTGACGCGGTCCTGAGGCTCAGCGGTTGGGTCCGAGCTTGCTTGACGACGAGAGCTGTTCGCTGAGCCGCGGCCCGAGTGGCCTGTCGCGAAACTGACATTCTCTGCTACAAACGCGTTACAACGTGGATCGGCGACGTCCCCTGGCATGGCTCTCACACGAACAGCTGCGCCGCCTGATGGCAGAACTCACCGCAGCCGGGCATGCCCCCGAGACCGTGGCCCGGACCATGCGTAGGTCAAACTCACGCTCAACCAAGCGGTCCGGGACCGACGGATCGTCATCTCTCTCGGAGACGGCCTCTGACCCAGTCTGGACCAGCTAGGCAGGCCGGGTTCTTGCGACGCGGGACCTTCGGAAGGATCTGGCGCCGAGCCGTCGCAAGTGGTTGGGAGCCGTGCCGGATCCGTGACCTGCGTCACACCCACGCCGCATGGCTCATCGCCGCCGGAGAACACCCCAAGATCAATCAGACCCGACTCGGTCACTCCTCGATCCAAGTGACCATCGACCGCGACCGGGACCTCATGGATGGCCTCGACGAACGACCGCAGCTCGACGCGACGCCATCGCTGCAATCACACTTGACCGCAGCGTGGCCGGCGAGGCTCCAGGCATCTCACGGTGATGTATTCGGCCTCCGACATGCAGCTACAGGTAGTTGGCCTGACGCAGGTTGCGCCTCACTTCGCGCACCACTCGATCGATGTCGGGCACGGGCGTCATGTACGACACCAGCTCGTCCTCCCACCGCTGCTCATACGACTCGACACGTTGGTAGAAGCGTTGGGAAAACATGTCGGGGTCGAGTCCACGGTGCTGCACTTTGCGTGCGAAGTCGTGTCGGATCGCGGTCGCATCGATCCTGGCTTCTCCGAGCAAGTACCAGATGTCGTACAGGTCCCGGCATTGAAGTCGCTGCATGACGCATCGGAGCTTCTCGGCAGTCGCCTCAGGCAAGCCGTAGGTTCGTATCGGAGGCGTCTCTGGCTGGTCGTCATAGCGGTGTAGCAGAGAGCGGCTCGTGTCCCTGTCGATGATCAATTCCTCTGTCGAGATATCGAGTTTGATGATTCGAGGCCGCGCAGTCCGTTTCGGTCCGATGAACTCGATACGCAGCTTCGGTTCGGTGACCAGCACGAGGTGTGGCAGGCCGACGCGCTCTCGTGTCGCATCGAGTACGTCACCAAGAACACGGAAAGCGTCCTGCATATCGGTGCCGGGCTCCAGGTTCAGGTCGATATCGGCGGAGTAGCGGTAGTCGCTGAAGTAGCAGAGCCGGAGCAATGTACCGCCCTTGAACTGGAACATGTCGTTGTCGGGATGGTTAGACAGCGAGGCCATGACCTGAGTGAGGACGTAGTCTCGCTCAACGGTGTCGGCATCAACGCCGTCTTGGTCTGCATGCTGAGTGATGCGGCCAAGTGTGATCATCGCACTACCGGCTGCGCACCGTATCGAGTGTGGGTGTGGACCAGACGACGCCTGCAGCCGTATCCACCCACTCTCGGGGACCCGGTTGGCGAGTATCTGCAGGAATCGATGTTGACGGGATTCGTACACCACTCAGCAGGTCTTGTGCGAGATCTTCGAGATCCAGTATCCGGGCAACCGACGCGAGACGCCGAAGCGCTGGCAGCACACCTAGCTGGTTGGCTTGAGTACGCAGTTCTTGAATATCGAGATTCGCTGACACTGTACCGAGGGCATCAGCCAGAACGCCGAGCCCTCCGATGAGATTGCTGCGACGCGCACCATCAAGGAGTGCTCGCTCGAGCGTCGAAACGTTGGCTCCGTGACCCGCGCTGATCGAACCAACAGCCACGGTGGCCGAGCGCTCGCGGACAACGTCGACAGGTCGTTCGGCCAACTCACTTATCCGTATCTGGTCGGGGCACGCGACCTGAATCACACGCGACGGGCGAACTACCAATCCGTGATGAGCAAGAGCAGACCGATACGCAATACGGTGCGGACGATCAGAGAAGACGGCAGCCACGGCCAGCGCTGTGTCCTCGGCTGCTGCGGACGTTCCGAGTCGTCCGAGAGGCCGAATCGCGTAGTGACCGCGACTCACCCGCCCGATCAACCCATCATCGACGAGCCTGCTCAGGAGGTTGACGGTGGACTGGGGCGAGCGACCAAGAATCTCGACGGCTTCCGCTGTTGAGAACGTTGATTCTCCTGCAGCGGTGAGTCGGTCGAGTAGATTCAACGCTGTTTTGCGCGCCATTGGACCTTCCCGATGATTATGCAATAGTACACGCTTTTAGTGTATTCGTGCAATATTGCGCCGGAGAGAGTCAGACTGTCAAGCAGCACCCATGGATCCCAAGAGAAGCCGTGTTGCGGAAGTCGAGCGAGCGCGGATGTCACCGGATGTCACGAGAATGTAGGCTCGTTTCGAGGCGTCGAGGAGAGGTACCACGATGAACATCCTGCGCGGCGTGATGCGGTTTCAAGCCATCGCCTATGCGATCTACGGCCTGTCGTTCTTCCTGATCCCGGACTTCACGATCGGAACCGTCTTCGATTGGGACACCTCGTCCTACTGGGCACGCGGCTTCGGTGCCACGTTCATCGCGGTGGCATGGCTCGAATGGAACATCGCCGCCAAGCTCGAGGAGCGAAGGGATCTCGTGTGGCAGTTCGCACTGATCCCGGCATTGCTGCTCGTCGTTGCCGTGTGGGAGAAGGCGGCCGGATCCTATGAGGGCAGCGACCTCTTCTTCGGCATGGTGGTTGCGGTGACGCTCTTCTTCACGATCCTCGTTGGCGGCGCCGCCTGGTACGCGGAACGGGAAGTGCCGGCTGGGGCCTGACCGTGAGGGTTGCGTGATGTGGACCTAGACCCAGACACCCGTCGCAGTCTGGAGCGACGCGCCGCCCAGGCCGAGTACGTCACGATCGCGTGGAACGTCGGGGAGATGTTCATCACCATCGGTCTCGGTGTCGCCGCCCGGTCGTTGGCCTTGATCGCCTTCGGCGCCGACTCGATGGTCGAGGTGTTCGCCTCCAGTGTGGTGGTTTGGCATCTGCGTCATCCCGATCGCCATGGAGCCGCCGTCACCGCAACGGCGCTCCGGTTGGTGGCGGTCGCCTTCTTCATGCTGGGCGGCGTGCTGGTGGTTGTCGCCGCCTGGGCGTTGCGGGCGGGCCATGTGGCCGGGGCATCGCCGCTCGGCATCGCCTATGTGGCGGTGACGGTGGTCGTGATGCTGTTCCTGGCCGGGGTGAAACGCCGTATTGGCGCTCGGCTGGGTTCCAAGCCACTGGCCGCCGAGGCGAGGATGACGTTTCTCGACGCCATGCTGGCGGGGTCCATACTCCTCGGCCTGGTGGCGAACGCCGCGTTCGGGTGGTGGTGGGCAGATCCCGCAGCCACCTTGGTGGTGGCGGGTGCGTCACTCTTCGAGGGCGTGGAGAATCTGCGCGAGGCGGCAGAACTGCACGCCGACTGACTCCCAGCGGCGGTGAACCCGATGAGCGTGCCGCAGTCCGCGAAACACTTCCCCCACACCCGCCGGCTCGCGGTCTAGGGTCGTCTTCGGTGCTGCCGAGGGAGCCCCCTCCCGTTTCCGTGTCATAACGCGACGGGAACCGATGGTTCGCAGAGCCATCGGCCCCCCTGCTTTCCCGATGGCACCATGTGACGGGTCGCCGCACTCGAGCAGTACGGCGGCTCGTCCGCGTTTGGCTGCTACCCGTTCCTGAGGCCCCGGTTTCCGAGGTCGCGAAATACTTGCCTCCCGCACACCCAACCGCGGCCTAGGTTGGCCTCGAACCGTCGCGGGAACGCCTCGGGCTGGCTTCCTCGACGGTATGGGCTTGAGGCAGAACGGGCTGATGAGGGGGAGGGGACGGTGGCTGTCGAACGGAACGAGCAGCCGGCGGGTGGTTTGACGCGGCGCGATGTACCGCGCCGCACCTGGTACGAGCAGCATTCGTCGGGACTGCGCCATCTCGGCGATGACGAATCCCGTCGGATCACGCGCAGTCTGCCGACGGCGGACCACCGGCTGGTTGCCAGGTTCGGTTGGCGCAAGAAGTCGTAGCCGCAGCTCAAGAACCATCGGCGGACTGTTCGCACCGCGCAATCCCGGTGCTCGCTTCGAGGTGCAGTGGCTCCGGCTGAAGTATGAACCGCCGGCACCCGCCGACGGAACAAGAACGGGTTCGGATGCCGTCTATGCCGCAGAAGTCATTCTCAGGTATCTGCGCGTAGGGTTCGAGGCGAGCAAGGAAGGGCGGTGCCTGTGCCCAGGAAGCCGAACGGACCAGAGAAGAAGCGTTGGAGCGACCGAGTTACTTTCACTCGCAAGGGGTTCGCGTATCGACCTGGAGAGGTGATCGTCCCAGAGAAGGAGAAAGGCAAGGCAAAGACCAAGGCCGACAAGAAGGGTCGGTTGAAGGGCAAGAACTTCGACGACCTCCCCGGAGGGCGATTCTCCCGAGTGGCCGGCGCGTGGGATGCGAGCCACGCCATTGCGGAGCTACGCGCGGCTGGTATCGACGCGAGACCGAATGCGGTCCTCTTCGCGGATGCCGACAGCGGATGCGGGTGTGGCGGATGCCCTCCTCACCCTGCCCAGGAGGGTGCCGAGGAGTTCTACGAGGCGAATCCCTTCTACGCGAATGCGTTCTACGCCAACCCGTTCTATGCCAACCCGTTCTACGCCAACCCGTTCTACGCCAACCCGGACGGTGGGTGCTGCTGCGGGGCGTCT
>Ga0255055_10000340_pt1 | contig 36202 bp, 38 predicted proteins | sample JV7_2_27_MG_FD_188633 | JGI IMG/M metagenome (GOLD analysis project Ga0255055, IMG submission 188633) | Seawater microbial communities from Jervis Inlet, British Columbia, Canada - JV7_2_27 | ecosystem: Environmental > Aquatic > Marine > Inlet | place: Canada: British Columbia | collected... | reverse complement strand
TTCTGTAATTTCTGCCACCTCCGTAGCCCCGCGACCCCATCATGCCAGGACCCATGCCCCCACCAGGACCCATCATGGGATAGCCCATCATACCGGGTCCCATCTCATAGCCAGGCCCCATCATACCGGGTCCCATTCTGTAATTTCTGCCACCTCCGTAGCCCCGCGACCCCATCATGCCAGGACCCATGCCCCCACCAGGACCCATCATGGGATAGCCCATCATTCCAGGTCCCATCATGCCGTGGTGGCCCATGAATCCCCTGCCGGCATAGGGGCTGATTTTCCTCATCTTGATTAGGTGACCCAGGCGCTTCTGATCGAGTTGAGCCTCCAATTCGGATATTTCTTTTTGCAGACGTGCGGCCTTTTGGGCATCCGGATTTTCCCTGGCAAGTATACTTCTTAAATCCAGTTCTTTCGCGTAAAGTCTTTGCCTGAGTTTTTTCGTTTCTTCAAAAAAGACATTGCGCTCTTCATACAACTTTTTAAATTCTTCTTCACTCAAATTACTCCAAGCGTCAAAACCGGGACTGGCCCACCCTTGATGCATCCAACCCTGGTGTCCATAACCCATACCCCCATCGGCCGATGCAGGAACTGTAAATCCTAAAAAAACTATTGTCGATAGTATGAGTACGCTTTTGATAAAACTCATATAATTCATTGTTTTTACTCCTTGTTTTAAAATTTTTTGCAACTCACAAATAATAATCACTATTTGGTTAATTGGTAAGATTAATGAGCAGGCCATGTTCGATTTTTAACATTGCCTGCGCCGGCCAGATATAAAAATTGACGTCGATTGATCATCTTTGAGTCCTTTCAAGAGGCAGGGTTCGTGCGTTCATTATCACCCGTTTGACCAGCGGGGTGAGCGCTTGATTGGAATCCATTCGGTTGGCCAGATAGCGCATCAAAAAAACAGCAATTACCAGACCCGTTAACGTAAACACCGCCATTCCCAGCGATGGATTCAAGCCCAGGGCTTTTGATAGGGGAGTGGCTGAAAATGCGCCCACAAAAACCCCGAAAACCGGCAGCAAATAAACAATCGCTGTGCCTTTGAGTTTGGTTTTGGTGCTCAAATACAGTTCCACTTCATCTCCTTTTTTGGCCTGAGCCGTATTTTGAGCTTTAACCACCATCCGGTCACCGCCTTCGACGATGCTGCAATGATGACGACTGTCGCAGCTGGCACAGGCGCTGGAACGCTTGGTTTTTACCCAGGCCCATCCCTGTTCCACATTTTCAACGATGCCGCGTTCTGCTGACATTTTTCACCTCGTTATTTCTTATACGCTCTTAGTAGAGCAAAGGGCATGCCTGACTTTCTCAATATATGGCTGTTTCTAAGAATATCACTTAAGGTAGGACCGATAGGCCCGTTTTCAAGATAGCTATCTATTTATTATCATTCCAACGGAAGACAGGTGGGCTCGTGGGGGGGCCAAATAGAAAAGGATCTTAACTTGATTAGCGATGGATGATTTTATTCGCCGCTTCCCAAATGCGCTTGTATTCTGAACGAACGCTTTTAGCGATTTTATTCATTAGATCTAAGGGGAGCGAAAGCGCGATGATTAAATCCTGGACGTCCGCGAGATCGCGCATGCGATGGCCCGCACTTAATCCGGAGGCCAGTTTCAGTTCAATCAGTTTTTCAAGAGTGATTACCCGGACATTATCTTCTTCCACCGTTTGGCCTTCAGGGTCAGGAAATGCGACCGGTTTGGGTAAACCATCGCCGGGAAATTCGCCGGCCGTAATGACCTCGATTTTGACATTGGTTTCAGTGTCGCGAAACGATTTCTCGGCTCCGGGAAAATCTAAAATGTATCCACGGCCGAGCAGTTTTTTCCGAAAGCGTGCTAAACCGTCCCGGGTTAATAGAATATCAACATCAAGGGTCATGCGCACATAGCCGTGCGCGGCTAAAGCCATACCCCCAATAACGGCATAAGGAATGCCTTCACTTTCCAGCCGTTCAGTCAGGCGTTGCATGGTTTCAAAGACAATACCTTTTTTCATAAAAAAGTCACCTGCTAATGTTAGGATATCGCCGAATGCTTTGCTTTTTCTTTGCGGCGAAGAGCTCGATGTTGGATTTGTGTTTCTCATATCAGCCAAAATACCAAATCAACAGTTATATAGTCAATTATTTAAAACAATGCTTTCTATTTGTTCAACATGCTGGAAATGCTGATTTCGGGTTAAAAGGGTTCCTCCGACCTCCATACAACTGGCGGCGATCCAAACATCCTTGATCGGGATTTTGGCTCCCTTTCTGGCCAGAGATAAATAGATAATTGCATATTTTCTGGAGACGTTCTGATTGACGTCAATAATTCCGATTTTCAGTTTATCGATGATTTCTCGAAGTTTTCTTTCATTGAATTGGTTTTGTCAACTTTTCAGATGGAGGCACTCGGACCCAATAGCGGGTTTTCCCAGCGTAAACCGGGAAAGCGGCCGAAATCACCGTCTGTGGAACAAAGAATCAATCCATGCTCAATCGCAAGGGCTGCCAGATGGGCATCCGGAATCAGATTTGCTCGCAAACTCTGGTCAATCAATAGTGTTTTCAGAGCTTCACGATGGCGTTCCGTGGGTTGTGGAATCAAAACCGGCGAACAATCCAACCACTCTTCGACCTGTTGCCACGCTTTATCGACGGTCTCGGGGTGCTCGAAAATCCGCGGATTGGTTACCAGGCGAATGAAGGCGAGAAGGCTGGGCCAGGGCAGCCCGACGGATGCAGTACCGCTCAGCCGCCCATCAAGCCACATCCGGGCACCGGCATGCTGTGGAAAGGTGTTGACATGAGCATATATAAGCAGATTGGCATCGATCAGAATCACCGGAAATCCTCACCTTCCGCGATGGCAAGGGCCTCGGAGATATCGTCGAGGCTGCCCACGTAACAACGCCCAAGCGATACAGACTTTGTTTTATAGGGCTTAAGGGATCGGGGCGGACGGGTCATTTCTTTAAGACCCTGCCGTAAAGCTTCGTTGACCAGCGCTTTGTAACTAAACTTCCGGGTTTTGCGAATTTGCTCCAAAGCCGCTGCAACATCATCGTCTATGGTAAGTGTCGTTCTCATGCATCAAAACATAATATAATTGATGCGTTGATGTCAATCTTTAATTAAATTGCATTTTAGAAAGCTTAAAGTGAACTTACCGACTTATCTGAACCTAGGTTATCGAAATCAGCCAGCGGGTCAGATAGGCCAGGAGAAAAACGGAAATGAGTCCACCGCAGCAAAGTGCCGTAAACCACAACCACTGCCGCTGTTTTTCAGTAAGCGCTTTCATGGGATGCTTTTCCCCTGAAGATATAGTAGCAGTAGCCGGTGTATAGGAGAACCAGCGGCAACATGATGACCGTGCCGATCAGCAGCAGCGACTGCGACTCGGGCGCAGCCGCTGCCTTCCGGAACGTAATCTCGAAGGGCACCAGATAGGGCCACATGCTGATCGCGATGCCGAGATAGCCCGTCAGAAATACACCGAAGCTCAGGAGAAAAGGGCGATATTCCCTGCCCGCATGCAAATCGCGCCAGATGGTGATCAACAGGACTAAGCTTGCCGCCGGTATAGGCAGCAGAAAAAAGAAGTTGGGCAGGCTGAACCACAGCGTTCGGATTTGCGCATTCATGATCGGCATGCTGATGCTGACGATCGCCAGAAATATGACCACGTAACCAATCACATAGGAAGCGCTCTTGCGGGCCCAGTCCTGGGTTTCATTTTCGGTTTTCATTACCAGCCATGTGGCCCCCAGCAGCGCGTAGCCGAATACGACGGCCACCCCGGTCATGACACTGTAGGCGTTGAGCCAGTCGAATGCACCGCCGGCATAACTGCGGCCTTCTACTTTGATCCCCTGCACGATGGCGCCGATAATCACGCCCTGCATGAAGGCGGCCACAAGAGAGCCGAAGTGAAAGGCATCATCCCAGATCCGGCGGGATTTACCGGTGGCTTTGAAGCGGAATTCAAAGGCGACCCCCCGGAAGATCAGACCCAGCAGCATAATGATCACCGGGACATACAGGGCCGGCATCAAGACCGCGTAAGCCAGCGGAAAGGCGGCAAACAGGCCGCCGCCGCCCAGCACCAGCCAGGTTTCATTGCCGTCCCAGAAAGGCGCGATGGAATTCATCATACGATCCCGGCACTGATCCGAGGGTGCAAATGGAAAAAGAACACCCACCCCCAGGTCAAAGCCGTCCAGCAGAACATAGAGGAATATCGCGGTTGCGATCAGGCCATACCAGATCAGCGGCAGATCGACAAAATTTTCAAAGCTAAACATGCTGCTCTCCTTTTTCTCCACCCAACTCGGTGACGATCAGCGGCTTTTCGACGCCATGATCACTGTAGGCTGCTTCCGCATCTTCGGGGCCTTTACCGATCAGTTTTAGAATATAATAACTGCCGGCGCCGAATACGAAAACATAAACAATGATAAAGGCGGCCAGGGATATGGCGATGGACGCCCCCATCACCGGGGACGTGGCATCTTTCGTCCGCAGCAGACCCTGAACGATCCAGGGCTGGCGGCCGACTTCAGTGACAAACCATCCGGCCAGCACAGCGATAAACCCGGCCGGCGTCAGGGCCATGCACCAGTATTGAAACCAGCGGGTGTCGAACAACCGCTTCTTCAAGTAAAGCACGATCGCGATCACGCCGGTTGCGATCATCAACATGCCGATTCCCACCATGATGCGAAAGGTCCAGAATACCAAGGCCACCGGCGGGCGGTCGTCCCGGGGCCACTCTTTGAGCCCCTTGACCTCTCCGTCGAGATCGTGAGTGAGGATCAGGCTCGACATCTTAGGAATTTCAATGGCGTATTTAGTGGTCGCTTCTTCCTGATCCGGCCAGCCGAAAAGAAGCAATGGCGCGCCGCGCTGGGTTTCCCAGAGGCCTTCCATGGCGGCCACCTTGGCAGGCTGATGTTTAAAGGTGTTGAGCCCGTGAAGATCGCCGACCACCAGCTGCATGGGGGCCACGAAGATGGCCATGATCATGGCCATGCCGAACATCACCCGGGCATGCTGAACATGGCGCTGCCGCCACAGATAGAAGGCACCGATGCCTGCGACGGTAAAGGCGGTCGTCAGATAGACGGCGGTTACCATATGCACAAACCGGTAGGGAAAAGAGGGGTTGAAGATTACCTGCAGCCAGTTGGTCGGATACAGCAAGCCATCCTGACCCACGCGGAATCCCTGGGGAGTCTGCATCCAGCTGTTGGCCGACAGAATCCAGAAGGCCGAAATCAAGGTCCCGGCTGCCACGATGACCGTCGCGGTAAAATGCATTCTGGGACTGACGCGGTTCCAGCCGAACAGCATTACCCCCAGAAACGAAGCCTCTAAAAAGAAGGCGGTCAGAACTTCATAGCCCAGCAACGGCCCCAGAATGTTTCCGCCCGCGTCCGAAAATCGCGACCAGTTGGTGCCGAACTGAAACGACATGACCACGCCCGAAACCACGCCCATACCGAAGGTGACGGCAAAAATTTTGACCCACATGCGATAGACGTCGGCGTAGACTTGATTGCCGGTTTTCAGCCAGCGCCACTCAAGAACTGCCAGCCAGCTGGCCAGCCCGATGGTGAAGGCCGGAAAAAGAATGTGAAACGAGATAGTGAAAGCAAATTGAATACGCGCCAACAGGGTGGGATCCAAGTTTTCCAGCATAGTTAATTCTCAAAACCATTTTGATGCAGTTTAGGGAAAGATAACAATTAGAGTCTTAGTTGTGAATTCTTTGCATTTTATGAAAAAACTTTTTTATCACGAAATCACGAAAGAACGAAAACACGAAAGAAAAGAAAAATTTCGTGCTTTCCAAATTTCGTGTTTTCGTGATTAATCATTTTTGGTTCCGGCTTGTCCCGATTGGGGTCCTATAATAACGCGATAGCGACATGTGTCAAGACCGCTGGGAAGACCTTTGTTAAGATCATAAAATTTCCCGAATTGTCACCGATGGAAACGAACAGTCAGTGGAGATGATGAGTAGCCAATTATCGAAGGCGGGTTTGGTTGTCAAGGCAGATTTTTTACGCGCAAAGTGAAATTTTCGGCTATTGCTGGCCAAGCTTGCTGGCCCTGGCAGCGGTTATGAATCCCAAATAGACTTTATATATTGCATTAGCACATCCAACAAATTTCCAGTCCCACCAGATTTCACCATCGGCACGAAATCTATAAAAACGGGCAGTTAAAAAAAGTGTAGGTTTGTCATACGCAATCTACAACTCAGGTCGAAAATGACATGGCGCTGTATGTTGTGGTATGTGATTTTTGATTTCCCTTTAGTTTCGGAGTTGGATATGAAACAAAAATCGCAGGAATGAGTGAACCATCGAAATTTCATGCTTTGGCAAGTGAGGTCTTGGCTCATACCCCTCGGCAGCATCCTATTGCTTGCCCTTCACTAACCAACATAAAAATCACGTTGCTCACATCCCAGAGATATGATAGCTTGCTTGCGGTGAAGCGGTGACCACGGGTCCAAGTACCGGGATCATGTCTTTGCCCCGGGGCGTCAGGACGTGCTCTTTTTTTAAAAAGGCCTTAATCCTGTTATCAGGAGCGCCGACATGTGTGTGGCACCGTTTCACCAATCACCGGATTTAGGCCCTTGATCTTCCTTCCCTAACGATAACGAAGGCAAATCCCATCAATGCCATCCAGATAATGTCACCAGAAATAACCATAAATAAGGATTATAATTTAGTCGAACTTAAAGAAGGTATCAATTACCGGGAGATACGTCGAGCCGTTGCAAGGTTATTTTATGCGTCCGGGATTCCAGAGAAAAATGGCATTTGGGTATTCCGTGAAGGTCAAGAAAAGTTTTCCTATGATGATTTGTATAGGTTGAAAGACCTCATTAAAGAAAACTACCCCAAAGATGTCAAAATAAACAAAACCCCAATTGTTGTCGAATCTGGTTTCCAGTCAAGAATGGCAGAATTTTTTAGGCAAATTGCAGAAGATCTTCCCTTCGAGATTCGCGTTTTCTCTGATTTTCAAGCTGCCGAAGATTGGGTTAAAGAATAATTAATGCCAAATTGATTTTTACTTTTTCTTAAGATCTTCTCAATCTATGAGAACTTTTGAAAGCTCAAAAACTCTGTGATATACATTTGATATACAATATTTTCAGTAAGTTGTGCTAATAGCAAGGTATCCCACGTTTATTGAGGTATAAAAATTAGCAGATATCCAATAAATATGTGGATGTCGATTCATTGCGCAGGCACCTCCAAATTTAGGGTTGTAATTCTTTCGCAGCGAATCAATATCTAATGTTAGGTGTCACGAATTTATGCAGTGTCATGGCCAAACTTAAAATATGGAGGAAAGTAATGAAGATACATCATTTAAGAAACGCAACATTTGTTATTGAATCAGGGTCAAATCATATTTTGATTGACCCCATGCTCAGTGGAAGAGGTGAACTGCCTCCATTTGCACGCTTTCGACATAAATCTGAGCGTAATCCCACTGTCTCACTACCAGATAATGCATCGCAGATTTTAGACAAAGTAACACATTGTCTCATTACACACTCTCAAAAATTGGAGATCGAACTTTTAACCCATACAGATCACCTCGATAATCCTGGAAAATCTTTCCTACGAAAAAACAACATTCCAGTCGTGTGCCGTCAACAAGATGCTGTTTACATGAAAAAGAATGGGATTAGCGTTGAAGCAAAACTAAATTACTGGCAAGCCGAACAACTGCTTGGCGGGCAGATAACGGCGGTTCCTGCACTACACGGCCATAGCTGGATGCACTACTTTATGGCTAATGGTGCAGGGTTTTATCTTAAGCTTCCAGATGAACCTTCGATATATATCAGTGGAGATACCGTTTATACTGATGATGTAGATCGAGCATTGACTGAATTTAAACCGGATATTGCAGTAGTCGCTGCGGGTAGTGCCAGCTTAGATGTGAGTGGCCCCATCCTAATGCCGTTAGAGGAGATAATAACCTTTATCCAGAAAGCTCCAAATAAAGTTATTGCCAATCACCTGGAATCACTTAATCACTGCCCTACAACCCGTTCACAATTGAAACAGGAATTGGAAAAGAGAGATTTGTTATCAAAAACTTTCATCCCATATGATGGAGAGACCTTAACCATAGAGGTTAATTGACATATCAGAAGGCGTGGCGCAACAATTGGGGGCAGGTCACCGGTATTCGCCCTCGTGAGCCTGATAGAACTCTTTGCGGATGGCTATCGGCTCAGAACCTTTTCAGCCAGGTATCTAAAGACCAGATAATTCCCCCTATTTTATTTCCTTTACATTTAACATCGACTCCCCATATCATAGGCCTTTAAAGACCCCAATTATATTGGTATGGAGCTTGATTTTTGCCGTTCAATCCGAAAGCCTTGCACCCGGCTGCAAGTTAAAACTACCCGCTATGCGGGTGGCAGTTGACTCAAAAAAGTGCTGCATTAAATTATTAATGGTTTCTACATCCTAATAGCAGGGAGGCATGTTCATGGAAAAACAGAATCTGTTGGATGGAAAAAGACTTCTCATTGTTGATGATGAACCGGATGTATTGGATGTTTTAGAAGATTTGCTCACCATGTGCAAGCTTACCAAAGCTTCCAGTTTTGAACAAGCCCAGGAGTTGTTGGAAAATCAGTATTTCGATATGGCGATATTGGATATCATGGGTGTTAAAGGTTATGAACTGTTGGAAATATGCAACGAAAAACGGGTGATCGGTGTCATGCTGACCGCCTATGCCATGACGCCCGAAGATATTAAAAGATCCTATGAGAACGGAGCGGCATCATTTGTGCCCAAGGAAATGATGGCGGATATTACGACCTATTTATCCGATATTTATGAAGCCAAAGAAAAAGGCAAGAATTTGTGGTGGCGCTGGTTTGACCGCCTGGCGGACTACTGCGAAAGGAAATTCGGTCCCGACTGGCAAAAGGACCATGGTTTCAAAGTCAGATGAAGTAAAAATGTTTTTAAGGTCACTCATTCCTTCTGACTCCCTTTTGTAGTGCTATTTCCCTTTCTATCACGAAAGCTAATTTGCCCACAGCGCTGCCTCACCCGATTAATTACAAAGCGGTAAATTTGAAAGTTTCCATATTTCATTCTGCAAATCTGCAATTAATTACCTCTCAAAAAATAGTGAATATCATATCTTGGGTGGAGAAAGTAAAAAACCGATGAAGCTATGTAAACTTTTTGAGAGGATAAATTCTGCACAATAAAGGACCGAAGGTAACAGCTCCAGTTGGCAGGTCGCAAAACTCCTCGCTGTCAGGCGTTAGAACGTTGACATTGGATTCGAATACACCGAACAGCAACGGGTCTTCGCCGATTTCTTCAGGAAACCACCAGCCGTGCTGGGATTCCACCATCCTGGAGGGAATCCTGGAGGTCAGTTTGGCTTTCTGCTTGATTTTTCCTCTGGGGGTTTCGATGACCACCCAGTCGCCTTCTCCGATTCCCTGTTGCCGGGCGGTGTCCGGGTTGATTTCAGCGATGGGATGAGGATGAAGTTTGCGCAGTGAGCGAATCTGTCGGTGCTCGGAATGGTGCATGGGTCGGAACCGGGCGCCGGTGATGAGGATAAAGGGATACTTTTTGGCCAGCTCCGGTTGACTGACCGGTGTTTCCGGCGGTTCTTCGTAGGAGGGCAGGGGGTCATAGCCCAGTTTTTCAAGAATGGTGGAATACAGTTCCACCTTCCCGGTGGGTGTTGCAAAGCCCCGTGGCTTGCCGGTATCCGGATGAATGTTGGCATACCTTTTTTTCCACCACCGGAGGCGTCCACCAGCGCTGCGTCCTGGCAAATTCTTCCGCCGTTTCCAGATTAAGCTCGTTGAGCAGCGGCTGCAAACACCAGTCCCATTCTTTTTCCAGGGTATCCCGCCAGTACTTTTCCTGGCCGAGTCTTATTCCCAAACCGCGATATAATTCAAAATCGGATCTGCGCTCGTACAGGGGAGGGACGATTCTTTCTCCCAGGGCCGCCGCACTGCCGCTGCCCTGAAATGTCTGGGTATACAGCTGAGGATGCTCCAGCCAGTTGGTTATCGGAAAGACGTAATCCGCCAGCATGGCCGATGGTGTCATCCACTGTTCGGCCACCACAAAAAGTTCGAGATCGTTGCTTTTTAGTGCCTTGTAGATCCTTTTGGTGTTGGGGTAGGCCACCAGCGGGTTGCAGGCGCCGCATATCAAACCCCTGATTTGATACGGTTTTCCGTCGAGGATGGCGTCCCACACCGCGGGCTCGTGACAGCCGGGTAGAAAACCGGCCGACAACCCTTTATCGTACCAGTAGGGCCTGGTCACCTCGGCCACCATCTCATATCCTGGAAAGCACCACAGCTTGTGTCGGTCCGCCCCCAGTTGTTTTTTTCTCTGTTCTGCAGGCAGCTGATCCATGTGCTCCAGCATGGCGCCATAGTTCACCTTTTCACAGGGACCCGCAAGCATATCTCCCCCGATAATGTCGAGGTTGCCGGTGATCGCTCTGAGGACGCATTTGGCCTGGGTGATGGCGGTAACGTTTCGGCCCTGCATGTCCGACTTGACCCCCCAGATGATGGATGCGGGTTTGCTGGTGGCATACAGCCGTGCCGATTGCACGATCTGGTCTTGCGGCAGCCGGGTAATATCAGCAACCCGTTCAGGCGGGTATTGTTTGACCCGTTCTTTCAGCTGATCAAACCCATGGCACCACTTTTCAACAAAATCTTGGTCGTAAAGTTTCTCTTCAATGATAACATTCAACCAGCCCAAAGCCAGCGCAGCGTCGGTACCCGGCCTTAACTTCAGGTGATGGTCTGCGAGTCGGCCGGCTGTTTCCGAAAATTTGGGATCGATAACGATATACTTGGTCCCCTTGCGTTTGGCATTGGTGTGTTGCGGGAAAATGCAGGCAAAGGATTCAGCCGGATTGCCGCCCCATATGACAGCGCATTTGCAGGGTGGCTTGACCGCCCGGCTAGCTCCGGCGCCGTAAATGGCGGCATGAATCTGGCGGCTGACCACCGAGCACCACTGACCGGCATTGGCATGGTTGGGACTGCCGAAAAGATTCATAAATCGAACTTTGAAAAGCTCTGAAAAACCTCTGCCGGTGCCGCCGATGGAAGCCACCGCCTCGGCGCCGCTGCGGGATTTGATGCCGTCAAGTTTTTCTGCAACCTCATCCAGGGCATCATCCCACGAGATCCGCTTCCATTTGCCGGCACCCCTTTCTCCGATCCTTTTGAGCGGATAGTTAAGACGATCTTCGTGGTAAAGGTGTTCGATAAATGCTTTGGAGCGCTCACAGATCCAGCCCTGGTTCACCGGATGACCCGGCTCGCCTTTTAGTTTTACAACTTTGCCGTCTTCAACTGTGGCCAGGACACCGGCCTGCAGCCAGCAGCCAAAACAAAGCGCACGCTTAACTTCGGCATTTTTTATTTTTTGCATTTTAGATCCTTTCCAGACATTGAAATTGCGGAGAAGCAAGCGTACTTGCCAAAAGAGTAAAACACAATAGTGGCTTAAGCTGTGTTAGATGGATCAGTATGATGCTACAGCATTTTTTCAGGAAGCCACAGAGCGAGTTGAGGAAACAACATGGTCAATATTAAAACGATCAGCTGTATGGCAACGAATGGGGGAATTGATCGCCAGATGTCTTTGGTATGGACCTCCGGGGGAGCGACGCCTTTCATTAAGATGAGCGCCCAGCCAAACGGCGGCGTTAAGTAAGCCACCTGCATGTTGAGAATAAAGATGATGGCAAACCAGATAGGATCGAACCCCAGCATTACTGCAATAGGGATAAAGATTGGTGCGCAAATCGTTAATACCGCATAGTCGTCCATGAACATGCCGAACACGAGAAGAATCAGCTGCATGGCGGCCAGAATGAGCCATCGGTTAACAGTCAGCGCTTTAATTATTTCCATAAGCATATCCTGAGCCCCCGCACTGGTGTACACCACACCGAAAAGCGTGGCCGTAACCAGAATCCACAGGGCCATGCCACTGATCTTCATAGTTTCCAGACAGGAATTCGTGATCACCTTCCAGCTTAGCCGGCCATGGATAATACAGATGAGAAATGAGCCGAAAGCACCTACACCGGCAGCCTCGGAGGGTGTGGCGATTCCTAAAAAGATTGAGCCCAATACCAGAACAACCAGCAGGGCGGGAGAAACGATATCCTTCAGTGACGCCAACCTGGATTTCCAGGTGGCCTCCTCGTCAGCTCTGGGTGCCAGGTCCGGCTGGAGATAGCATCTTACGGTTATGTAAATGATGTACAGGCTGGCGGTGATAAACCCGGGTATGGCCCCTCCAAAAAAGATCTTGCCAATGGAAATACGCGAAATATAGGCAAAAATAATCATGATGATGCTGGGAGGAATGATCTCTCCCAAAACTCCGCCGGCCATAACACTGCCCAGGGCCAGGGATTTATTGTAGCGGTGTTTGAGCATGGCGGGTACGGCAATAAGTCCCATGGTGAGGATACCGGGGCCGAATCCTCCGCACATGGCCAGGGCGACACAGACACCGACGGATACGATGGCCAGGCCGCCCCTTATGCCCGAAAGCCAGACGTTGAGTGCTTTAAACAAGCGATCGGAAATTCCGGAGTGGATTAGAAAATTGCCCATCAGAAGAAACAGGGGAATCGTAATCAAACCCGGGTCGGTGATTTGACGGTAGGTGGTGGTCGCAACGATATACAGGCCATTGGTGCCGTCCAGCAAAAAAGTAATCAGAACGCTGATGCCGCCCAGCGCAAAAACAACCGGGACACCCATGGCCAAGAGGAAAATAAGCCCGCCAAATAAAAGGACTGTCGACAATCCTATACTCATAGTGATTTATCCTTGTTGATCAATCATCTCCCGTCGAAAATAAGAGATGCCCTCTAAAAGAAACAGAAAAGCCACTATGGGTATCAGCAGCTTAAACGGATACAACGGAATGCGAAAGGCGCCGGCAGCTTTTTCTTTCATCATCAGAGAGTTCCAGCCCATCCAGGATGACTGCCAGACCAGAACGCTCATGAAGGAAACAAATGCGACCATTGCGATCCATTGTGCGATCCTTTTAATTCTGGGCGGAAAATGGTCGTAAAAGATTTCTATGCGGATGTGTTCGCCCTTGCTCAGGGTATAAACGCCGGCAAAGAGGATGAAAACACCGAACAGCAACCGGTTCGACAGCCAACCCCAGACCAGCGGATGGTTAAAGACATATCTGGCGGTTACATCAACGGCGGTGATGACCATGATTACAAAGACCAAATAGCAGACAATCTTGCTGGACCTTTCAACCACTTTATCAACCCAGCCAAAAACTTTATCGCCGATTTGACTCATTGCAGCCGCCTCTCATTCGGATTCCAAATTAGTTGAACGGGATCAAAATACCAGGAGGGTGCCCCTGCACCCTCCCGGCTTTTCCTGTTAACATTGTGGGATAAACCTGCGATGCTTTTGAATCCCACGCTCACACATTATTTCAAGGTTTTTCTCCAATCTTTAATGATACCGATGGCTTTGGCAGCGGCAGGATCTCTTTGACCTATTTTATCCCAGAGCGCCAGGGCCGCCTCTTCGTGTTTGCGGTCACAGGCGGCATCTATCTCGCTCTTGATGACTTTTCCCGCCTTTACCAGATCATCCACTTTTTTCAGCTCTCCGACATAGATCTTGAGGAGTTTATTGAAATAATCCTCGGCGGCATCGGTCATTACCTTTTTGAGATCGTCCGGCAGCGCATCCCAGGACTTCATATTAAACAAAATATGCCCCACAACCACATCATTTTGTCCGCCCATAAGCCAGTAAGGCGCAACTTCATGCCAGTTCAGACCGGTGATGGCACTGACATCCCACTGGGATGCATCGATGGTGCCCAGCTTCAGTCCCATATAGGCTTCCATACCGCTAATATAGGTTCCGCGGGCCCCCAGGGCATTGTAATAATCGGCCCAGGATCCTTCGACCCTGATCTTTAATCCCTTCATGTCATCACAGGTCGTGATTTTCTTGGTCGCCATGGTGAAAATAGGACCATAGGAATGAACATCCAGCCAGTAAAGGCCCTGTTTGGCGTACTCCCCGCGCAGCAAGTCCACATAACCGGTGTTATAAAACAGATCGTGGATCTGCTTGCCGGCAGTGAAAACATCCGGTTCACCGGGAAGATTATAGGCGTAGGGCAGACCAAACTCCACTTCACCGATCGGGAGAATGCCACCCCACATGGCGGCGACGGCGTGCAGCATATCCAGGGTTCCTTTCTGGGTGGCCTCAAACAGCTGTTCGGCCGGCACCAGTTCCGGATCGGCAAACACCTGGATTTTGATGCGTCCCTTACTCATGCTATTCGCTGTTGATGCGAAATCCTTTAACAGCTCCATGGAAAGGTCACCGCGTGGATAGGCGGATTGGATCTTAAGGCGATACACCTTGTCGGCAGCTTGAGCGCTAAAACTACCAAACGTCAGGGTGGTAACGAAGATCGCTACCAGGATGACAGAAATCAATATAATTGTTTTTTTCACTTTCATTTCCCTCCTCCTTAAAATGGATTTTCTGGTGCTGGAATCATGGTACCCTTAGAAATTATCACCTCCCTCGTGTGATCGGAAAACGTCTCTATTGTTTTGGCATTTTCCTGATTTTCAACGGAATATAAATTTATACCGCTTTCCATAATTGATGGTCTTGTAAAAAGTCTGAAAATTGCCAATATTCAATTTTCGCACCCAGTAATTTCAATGGGTTATGAGATCGCCTGTTGAATATTTTGACTTTTTACGAATGCATCATAATTATGTTTCGAAATACGGAATTGCGGTATAAGTGGTTGTAGAAAAAAACGTTTGAATACCGGTACGGTTTTTTGACAACCACTATATAGCGGTGAAATCTTTAAGGCCGAAAAGTATTTAATAGCTGATTTAAATACAGAATTTTGAACCAGCTTTAATATATAAAGGGCAGTCAAGTCAACCTGGAAGTCAGGTAGGAACCCATTACGGCATCCACCTCTATTTCGACGAGATGGTCCGGACGGGCAAGGGCCTTGACCTCGGCCATGGTAATAACCGGTCTGATATTTTTAAACCATTCCGAATAGGCCTTTATGTAATCCTGTCCGCGGCTGATATCGGTGACATAAAAACGAACCCTGACGACATGGGACATTTTGGCACCGGCCCGTTTTAAGACCGCTTCAATTTTTTGCAGAATGATTTTGGTTTGAAGGTAAGCATCCCCGGGCGCTTCAACTTCGCCCTGGGAGTTGGTAGTCGTAGTGCCGCCGACAAAAACCATGTTGCCGACTTTGACCGCCCGGCTATAGCCTGCTTTGTCTTCAAAGGGGGCACCTGATGCGAAGTTTTCACGTTTTAATAGATCCATTCCGGTCTCCAATCAGATGTTCACGACAAATTCTCGCTCCATATTATTCAGCAGGGTCTCCATCAGCCAGTAAGTATCCGGGATCTCTTCGGTTCGAGCCAGAACCTCATCCTTTGTGCTGACATATGCATCAGATGTCCAATCCTGGCTATGCTCACGGGCGTAATAGGTTACCATCTGCCGTGTATACTCGGGATGAAACTGAAGGCCCACCAGCGGACGGTCTTTGTCCACGAAAGCCTGGCTTTCGGTGGCTTTGCTGCAGGCCAGCCGGTTGCAGCTCCGTGGCAGGGAGAAATGGTCGCCATGCCAGTGGAAGCTGACAAAAGAAGGCGGAATATCCTGAAAAAGGAAGGATTCCTGTCCCTCCCGGGTCAGCGATACCTCGTGCCAGCCGATTTCTTTCTGAGTATTGGGAAATATATTTCCACCCAGTGCCTCCGCCAGCAGCTGGGTGCCGAAACAAATTCCTAGAATGATTTTGCCTGCGGTCAGAGTGTCGCTCAAAAAGGCCTTCTCTTTTTGGAGCCAGGAATTTTCCCCTTCATCCCAGGCATGTTGTGACCCGCCCATCACCATCAACCAGTCGAAAGAATCTACCTGGGGCAGGTCTTCATTGTTGCAAACATAGATCTGGTTAACCCGGTATCCCTTATCCGCGGCCCATAAGGAAATGTTGGTGCGGGAAAAATCTTCCTGGTCATGCTCAATCAGTTGGATCCTCATATATTGCTTCCGTAGCGGTATCGCAAATCACCGGTCATCACGCAGCGTCTGATGCGGGTAAATGATTTGGGCCGTGTATGTCCTTCGCCATTGGTGGCGATGTGGAAGGACACATAACCTTCGCCGGTAATGCCGACCCCGCCCAAACCACAGGCCCCGTTTTTGATAAATGAAGCACAGCTGGCTCGGCCGGCCATTTTTTGAATGTTCGTCAGGTTGTTGGAGTGAATCGCCATGGTGTGACCGAAATTTTGTTCGGCTGCCAGAGCCCATTCAATTGCCTGATCCACATCGCGGCAGCGCACAAAGGGTAACACCGGCATAATCTGCTCGGTCCAAACCAGGGGATGGTCATTGCTGGTTTCCAGTATCACAATCTGCACTTCCGGTCCCACCTCCACACCGATGGATTTTAAAATGAACTGAGGTGTTTTACCGATGTACTCCATGTTGATGACACCGGGTTTCCCCGGTTCTTTGACTTCTTTGAAGATGTGCTTGACCAGCTCCTCGCCCTGGGAGGCATTGATCTCGTGGGCACCGGATTTTTTTAAATTTGCCTTTAGCTGGTCCGCCACGGATTCCACCACGAAAATTTCCTTTTCACTGGCACAGGCAATACAATTGGAAAAGCCGGCGCCCTGGATGATACATTGTGCGGCGCGTTCCAGATCAGCGGTTTCGTCCACCACCACGGGAGGATTTCCGGGACCGCCGGCAATAACGCGTTTGCCGGTCTTGGTTGCAAAGTCCACGACCCCGTGACCGCCGGTGACAGCAATCATCCCGATGTCGGGATGGGTCATAAGCTGCTGGGCCGAGGGAACGGAAGGCTCTTCCAGGCAGCAAAGGCAATTGGGCGGCCCACCGGCCGTTATGATAGCCTTATTCAGATCACGGATCATCCGGGCCGACACCTGCTTGGTTTTGGGATGAGGGTTAACCACCACGGCATTGCCCCCGGATAGCATCATGATGGCATTAAACAGGATGCTCGGAGCAGCATTGGTAACCGGATGAACGGAGGCGATCACACCCACCGGGAGTCTTTCAATGAGAGTGACCCCCTTGTCACCGGCATAAACTTCGGGAACCAGGTCCTCCAGACCCATAACCTCACAGGCCGAGGTGTTTTTATTGACGTTATCTTCCTGTTTGCCGAGGCCGGTTTCCTCAAATTCCATGGAACCATAGTCGCCGGCATTGGCCGAACCGGTATCCCGTATGGCGGCTATAAGTTGGCGGCGCACTTCCAGAGGCAAGGCCACCAGCTCCTTCTGGGCCTTACATGCCGCCTGAATACAGACGGTCATGTCCCGGAAAACACCGTCGGTGACATCCGTCCCGGTTTCAGAAATATTGGCTGTTTCCTTGTTTTCAGAATCCTGGTCGGCGAGTTTACGGACAACTGTTTCGACGATTTGGTCAATAACCTTTTTATCAAGCTTCATGGTTACCTTCTCATGGTGTTAAGGGTTCGGTAACTTATCTTCCTTCTGCGGCCATAGAGAAGTGATCTGCGGCCGATTTAACCTATAGGCCAATCTCTGATCGATTTCATCTTCCGTATAAAACTCATTGGCCGCTTTGACACCGCTATCAAATTTTGAGATACAGCGCATTGCTTCTTCATTGTCGAGAAAAGCGATTTCATGTACCAGAGCACCCAAAAAGGCGATGATATGGGCAAAAGGATCTACAAAGGAGACACCTTCAATATCAATAATGACATACTGGTCTGAGAGCATGATTATGGGTGACTTGGGAGTATCGCTGAGCCCGATGGTTTGTGCATTGCACTGTTTAGCATATTTCAAAATCTCAATTGTTCTCCGGGGATATCTTGGAAACGCAATGATTACCATCAAGGTGTTTTGACCGCATTCATTGAGGGCATCCACTAATTCCCAGGAAAGATCCGTATCTATAACAACGTTCTCCCGCACTTTTTTTAGCAGATAACCGAGATGGTAAGCCAGTGTGGCCGACGCCCTGTATCCGACCACATAAACCCTGTCGGCCTGGTAAATGGTGTGGGCTATTTTTTTAAATTCAGCGTCAGAGACGGAAGTCATGAGATTTTGAAGATTGTGGATGGCATTTTGACAGTAGCGCTGAATGGTCGTTCCCTCATCGAGTTTGCGACTTGCCCGTGTGAGCCTTTCGGCGCTGGTCAGTTCAGTATGGAGCAGGCCTTTCATGTAATGGAGAAATTCGGTATAGCCGGAAAATCCCATATCAACGCTAAAGCGTATGATCGTCGGTTCACTCACGTCGCATTTTCCTGCGATCTCCCTGGCGGTCATCAAAAAGATATTTTTGTAGTCATTCATGATCAAATCGGCCACGCGTCTTTTTTTAGGAGACAGCTTGGGATAGATATGAATAATTTTATCAAAAAGATCTTTCTTAGCTGATTTCATGGACTCCACTCACCAACTTTCCTGTAAGATATTTTTGAGATAGCTTCTAATGTTCTCGGCCGTCCAAGGCCGCCAGAGCTGTTTCTGCGGCTTCTTTGGCTGCTTGAACATCAGATGTGGAACCTGCCAGGTAAACTCTGCCGCTGGCGCCATATACAGTGACATGATTTAGGGTAATATCCGCGGCTTTTTCAGCCTCGTTGGCCGCATAGCCGGCATAACCGGCCGGCACCACCTCAAGGATGTAAAGGGTTTCATCGCTCAACGACATGCTGGCCGCCCGAAAACGATTCACAATTTGACTCATATACGGATCCAGCCGCTCGATGGTCTCAGTTGATAATATTTTGGGCTTGAGCCGATCAGCCTCCGAACAGCCCAGATAATCCAGGATCACCTGCCCGGCTTCTTTGACATCGTCCGGATCATCGGCGTGAACCTCGAGCATGCCGTAGGTTCTTTCCACCACCAGCGCACCGGGATATACGTTGGCTTTTTTCATGATCGCATCCGTAATCATGTTGATCTCCATACCCGGTGCAATTTCCAGAAATAGAGCTGCCTGACCCGTAATCGGGTAATAGCCCCGGGAGGCCGATCCGATATACGCCACCATCTGTTTTTGCAACTGATCAATGAATGCAAAAGCTCTGAGGTCTATCATAGTATTTTAACCTAACCTGTTCGAGCCGGAACACACCTTGGGCAATCTGATTATTGCCTCTATAGAAATATTCCATTGTTCGAAGAAATGCCTAAAATTTAAAGTGCCTAAATTGCCTAAAATTGATGGATTCTATCTGTTTTATTAAAATCGCCGTAAGTGAAAATTCGAAACTAGTCAATTCGAAGCGTAACATTCAGCCTTCATGTGATATTTTAAAATCGACAGAATTCCACAATTCGTTCCGCCGTAGTAGGCGGATCAATCGACATTCTTCATTCCCATCATATGCTTTTCAGCCATTCCCTCCTGTTGGGACAAACTGCGGTCACGGTGGTACAGGCCGCATTTCCCTGGCAGGAGCACTCATTGTCGGAACCTTTGTGAAAACGTCCATAGCAAAAATCATTAATCGGAATTGATGTTTTACAATCCAGTATCAGTTCTGAAATCAAACGGCCGATCACCGGTGCCAGGCCGAAACCATGCCCGCTAAACCCGGTGGCAAAGACGAAGCCGGGAACCTCCTCGGTAAAACCCAGCACCGGGATTGCATCCGACATCTGGGCGATGAGACCCGACCACATCCGAATCACGTTGAGGTCTTTAAGTACCGGAAAAAAATCAATGACCATCTGAGAAATTGCCGGGCCGATATAGTGAAAAAGTGGTTTGCCTTCGCGGTAGATGAATTGTTCGGTACCGACGAAGCCGCCCCAGAAAAAAGAACCGTGCGCTGTTTGTCTTCCGTAAAACAGTCCCTTGGCATGTCCGACCATCTGTTTAAAGAGCGGCGGGTAGGCTTCGGTGATTAACGCCTCGGAAAAGATCGGCCGCATGGGCAGGTCTAATCCCACCATGTTGGCCACCTTGCGGCCGGCAATTCCGGCGGCATCAACCACCAGATCGGTTTCGAAGGTATTTTTATCGGTTACAACAGCGGTGACCCTGCCTTTTTGCATTCGAATTTCTTTGGCTTCTTCATGGGTATAAAAACGCGCCCCAAGGCTCTTGGCCTTTTTAAAAAAACCGTAGGTCACCAGGAAGGGGTTGACATGACCGTCGGTCGGGCAATAACTGGCACCGATAACCTTTTCGCCCACATGCGGGTTGATCTCCAGCACCTGTTTGCGGTCGAGCATTTTCAGCTCCAATCCGACGGTTTTTTGGTTTTCAATCGATTTGCGCATGGTCTCCAGCTCTTCCTCCGAAGTGCAGAGACGCAAATTTCCCTGGCGGACATATTCCACATCCATATCCAGTTCCTCGTGGAGATGGCCATACATCTGAATGCTTTCCATGGCCAAAGGCATCTCTTTGAGGTTACGGGCAGACTGTCGCACGCCGCCGCCATTGCTGCCGGAAGCTTCGCTGCCGATATCTGATTTTTCAATAACGACCGGCTTTAATCCTTCCTTGGCCAGATTGTAGGCGATGGCGCATCCCATGACGCCGCCACCGATAATGGCTATATCTGATTTTGCGGACATTTTAACTCCTGATTCGATGAATTGACTATTTTCTATTGTCGATTGACTAATGAGGAATTATTTCGATTTTAAAAATTAAAAAAAGCTAAAGCGAAGCGACTTCCACAAATAGTCAATTGTCAATATTCAATTCATTATCTAGCTATTCGCAAACACCTCCAACCGTAGCGGCCTCACCGGTCCTCTGGCGGTGGTGGGATCGATATCCGCCGCGGCGAGGCCAAGTTCTTCGGTGAGTATCCTCGCCACCAGTTGCTGGCAGGTCTGACCCTGGCACAGACCCATGCCGGCCCTTGTGATGCGTTTGATGCCGTTTAGGGTATGAATGCCGTTGCGGATGGCATCCTTAATTTCACCCCGGGTGATTTCTTCACATCGACAGATAACTAGGTCATCCGCATCGGTTGATTCATCTTTCTTTTTGACTGCCGTATCGGCATTTTTTGAATCTTCTTTTTGCGCTTCCCCGCCTTTTAGCTGTTTGAAGCGTTTAACAATCCGATTGACGATTTCTTCAAGTTCTTCCTCATTGATTTCAGCGGAATTTTCAAACTGCGGATCCGTTTTCGGTTTTCCCGCTGAGGGACCTGCCTGCTTTTTGCGGTTGGCTTTAGGCGCAGATATTTCGCCAGAAGCTGATAGGCCGGGGGCGACGGTTTTAATCTGGATTTGATGCTCTTTGATCAGATCGGCGGCCGCCGAAGAGATACGTGATCCTTCGGGGATTTCAATTTCCTTTTTGCCTGATCTCACGATACTGCTAACTTGTTCAGCGAATATGAAAGCCGGTGCCATTTTGGTTCTCCCAAACAAACTCAATCAACCCAATCAACTTTGAACGGTCAACTCTTCTTTTGTTTTCTGGGTGCTGCTGGTTTTTGCGATTTCTTCTCTTCAAATCCCTTTTTGACTTCAAAACCAGAAGGTATCATCGCATCAATATCATCGTGCGGTCTGGGTATCACATGGGATGAAACCAGTATGCCCACTCTTTTACAGGCTGCTGCACCGGCATCCACCGCAGCTTTGACAGCACCGACATCACCGGTGACCATGACTGCCACAAGACCGCTTTTGACTTTCTGACGACCTAAAAATTTTACTCTGGCTGCTTTAACCATTGCATCGGCTGCTTCGATAGCTCCCACCAATCCCCTGGTTTCAATGAGCCCTAATGCTTGCTGCATGATAATTCTCCGAATACCATTTCCTTGCACCTCAATTGAGTCATAGACTCATTGAGAGCAGTTAGTTTAGTGGGCTTGAGGCTAGGAGGCTGGAAAGCTCAAAAGATCTGTGGCCTCTTGGCATCACAGCTTTCCGGATTCCTGGCTTCCCAGCCATCAACCCTTAATAACGAATAACAAATAACAATTAACGCCTAATTGAGGTTTATCTCTCAATTTAATTACTGCTTCCGCCCCTTCAACTCATTCAGTGTTGTAACGATTTTTTGAGCCGCAGCCTGGATTTCAGACTCGGTGCCGGCCAAATAAATGCGGCCGGCAGCTCCGAAAAAACGTATATCGACCAGCCGGACATCGCAGTGTTTTTCTGCCTCGTTGGCGGCAATTGAAGAGTAAGCGGCCGGCGTAACTTCCAGCAAATAGACATCGTCGCCACCCAAAATCAGCATGCCCTTGCTGTTACGATTGATGATGACCGCCTGGTAAGGGTCTATTTTATTAATGGTACTGGCCGACAGGATGCTGGGTGCCATTCGATCTTCTTCTTTGAGACCCAGTTCTTCCAGAATCATCTGTCCGGCATGCAAGACCTCTTCACGTTCAAAGGAGTGAATCTCCATCATGCCGTAACGTCTTTCCACAATCATTTCGCCCGGTTTTGAATTGGTGACCTTGAGGGAAATATCGGCCAGGCGATTAATTTCAACACCGGGTAAAACCTCGACAAAAAGTGATGCCATCCCCTCCACCGATAAAAACCCCCGGCAGGAGCTGGAAAATAAGGACGCAAACTGCGGTTGCATGCGATCTATGTGACAGTAGGCTCTCAGCTCGGCCATTCTTCAATCCCCCCCCTTCTTTTAAGTTGTAAGTCCACTCTATTTCTCTAATCGGTTAAATACCGGCCTTTACGATTTTAATAGCATATTCCCTGGCTTGATCTCGGGCCAAAGGGGTGATGAGGCCACCGGGTGCCAGCGTAATCGCATCTATATTATTATCTGCGGCCATCCGGATATCTTTGGCAGTAATCAGGGTACGAGCAGGTGCTGTCAGATTACCCGGCTCTTTTTTAGTTTCGGAAGAGACAGATTTATTGCTGCCGGTCATAATCTTTTGAAAGGTCGCGGCCAATTGATCCGTTTTACAGAAGATCATACCGAAACTTTCCAGTTTGCCCAGTATCCGTTTAATTTCATCTTGTATCCCTTTGTTAGAAAGGGTATTCAGCAAGGTGAAACCATCGCTGGTGGCCAGGACCGGTTTGTTCTGGATCAGTGCCGACAGCACGATGGTGCTTTCCTGGTCATCGCCGATCAGGCGAGCCACTTTAGCAGCTGTCTTAAAGCAGAATGTAGGTAAAACCAGGATATCCGCTTTTTGCAGGGCCTTTTCGAGCCCTTCCGGTTTAACGGTATCGAGAATGCATCGGCTGCCGGTTTTTTCTCTGACATCTTCACCGCATACCCAGGAGCGCGCAGAATTCATCGTAAATATGCTGGATCTGGCCGCAATGTCTTCAATTAACCGGACTTGTTCCAGGGCCTGTTCCAACTTGCGAACCCCCGGATGAAAGACGTTTAGTACTGCCGGTGTTGGCCGGTCACGTTGGATGCGATTTGAAACCGCTTTTCCGGTCGGGCGGTTCAGCAATCCTTTTTCTTGCAGAACTTCCCGCACCATTTTGCTGATTTCCTCTTTTTGCATAACGACAATTACCTTATATCCGGGTGATGACAGTTTCCCCTCAACTGGACTTAAATTTAGATCTTGCTGCTATCAGAATTTGTTGGTTTCAGGTGTCAGAGGGAAACGTTGAAACTAAAACCTGATACCTTTTAATCCTGACACCCGACACCTGAAACCTTCTTTAGTCTGAACCTCTGAACCCCGAAACCTCCATATCTCAGTTTGCGTCCAGACACGAAAGGGCAATACCCAGTGGTGTCGTGAACTGGGGGAATTCAGGTCGAAAGGTCTTAATGCTCAATGCTTTTTGAACAATCTCGGAAAAGCCTTCCAGTTCGCAGGTTCCTCCTACTAGACAGACTTCGGTTAAATCATCAAATTGCTGCAGGCAGGCGTCCACGATACTGGCAATTTTTTCGATTACAGGTTGCACAATCGGAAGTATTTCACGATTTTTTTGGCGATCGGTCTTTATTTCTTCGGCTTCCTCATAGCTGATTTTATAGTTGCCGGCCACCACCAGAGACAGGTGCACACCGCCGGTAGCTTCATCGTCCGTAAAAACAATCTTGCCGTCTTTGATCACCGCAATTCCCGTTGTTCCGCCACCCACATCCACAATGGCACCGTTTTCCAGTTTCAGAATCTGATTAGCAGCCGTGGGTTCATCTAAAACATCTAAAACTTCCAGACCCACTCCTTCCAGTATGTAGCGGGTGGCATTTATATTGGCATATTCGGTTTGCGGCGGATAGGAGGTGGCTCCTTTTTCAATCGGGAGATGGCTGACATCCCTCATTTCCTTGAGCATTTCGCGGACAATATTCTGAGCACCGGCATAATCCACGATCAAGCCGCTGCGAACCACTTCAGCCCTTTGCATCCTGGCCGCCCGGGGTTTACCGGTTTCATCTATTATTATCGTTATGGCTTTATAAGTTCCCAGATCAACCCCGGCATATAATTGCCGAACATCGGAAAAATTCCAGTTTTCCGGTTGGTTAACGAGCTTGTGTAAATTTAATCCGGGAGTCGTCATAAAATACACCTGCCTAAGTCCCGACTGGGAGATGGGATGACCACGTGACTCAATATCAGTCCGGTACCGCGCAACACATCAATTCCGGCCTCGACTGCTGAATTTATCGATGAAACATCACCGGTCAGGTAAAGAAATGATTTACCGCCCAGACCCGTTGCGCATCGAATCTCAATGATGCCCACATCGGCTGCTTTGACAGCGGCATCGGCGGCCATAATGGAAGAGGCCACCGAGAAGGTTTCGATGACGGCGAGGGAATCGATGTCCTGAATCCGGGTAGTAGCTGTCAGCGCCGGAAATACAGAAGAATGAACGTTGGGGATAACAAAATCATCCACCAGAAATTCCCCGGCATTCTCTTTGCCGACTTCCGAGGCGCGCTCCACCGAATCCACATCACCGGAAACCAGTACCATATATTTACCGGCACAAATCGGTTGGGCCATGACAAGATCGACATCGGAGGTTTTTAACATCTCATCGGCCGTTTGCACCCCTTTGGCGATGCTGTTGAGTTCGATCATGGCGATGGCTTTAAGTTCCATATCTGTGTCCTAAATCTGACTGTCCGGAAGAAATATAGTTATGATTTCAATTTTCATGTGATTACAATTTAAACTTCTGAGGAATAAAAAATATCGAATATCGAACACCGAATTTCGAATGTCGAATGTCGAAGTTCGGAATCGCTTCGCTCTGTCTTTTTCCATGACTATAAATGATAGAATACCTTACTTCATAATTCATAATTCGATATTCGATATTCATTTTTTCGTTATAAAGAACGCCTGATTTACAAATAGGAGGCTTAATAGTTCTCCTTGGCTCTAATCTATCTATTGCATTATCACTACATTGTCACCCACCGACTCCACAGTACCATCGATGCTGGCGTGGACCCTTGCGCCCAGGGCACCTTCGGGAATTTCACCGATCAGGTCCCCTTTTTTAACGCGATCTCCGGCCTTGACCACCGGCAGGGCCGGCTTGCCAAGGTGCTGCTGCAACGGAATGGTGATCTGCTTTACCTGAATGTCATCTTCATAAAAGGGCGGATGGGTATCGTAATTAGCCACATCAAGCCTTTCCATGAGACGCTTGAGCGGTATTTTACGTGTATCGTTAAAAATTGATACCTGATATGTTTCACGCTTGGGTTCTCGTTTGATGCCGTCTTTGAGCAGTTTCTGCTTGACGGCGGCATTAATCTCCCGCGGGGAGAGCATCATGGGACAGGCGAATTTTTCGCAGACGCCACACTCCGAGCAAATCAGTGCATCTTCCAGAACCTCGCCGGTCATTCCCGGATTATAGGCCAGGTGCCGCATGATCCTGTGTGGCTCCAAGGCATGTCCAATCAGGTATCGCGGGCAAAGATCGGTACACCGTGAGCACTGGGTGCAGGCTGATTTGGCGATAAATCGCATCTGGTCCAGGCTTCGGCGTTTATCGCGGATGACGTTGTGGTTCGGGGGTAAGACGATTATACCACTGGTGGTTTTTGTGATCGGTTCCGAATCGTCAGTAAGGACTTTGCCCATCATGGGTCCTCCCATTACGATGTCATAATCAGAAATTTTGGGACCTCCGGCCAGCTCAATTGCAGCGCTTACAGGAGTGCCGATCGGAACTTTACAGATAACCGGTTGGTTGACTTCGCCGCATACAGTCAGATAACGATCGGTAACTGAATAGCCTTCCATGGCCCGGGAAATATTTAACAGCGATTCCACATTGCTGACGACCACCCGCACATTCAGGGGGATTCCCCCTTCGGGCACGATTTCCCCCAGAACTTCGTTGACCAGAATAAACTCGTCGCCGGCCGGATAAAAGTCTTCCAGTTCGAACACGTTGATTCGACCGGCGTATCCATTAGCGCAGATTTTATCTCGCAGTGCGGCCAGTGCATTCGCGTGTTTGGATTTTAGGCATATGGTTCCCTTCTCGGAATCGGTGCAATCCATCACCGTCAGCAGACCGTCTAAAACCAGACCTGCTTGATGTTCCATAAGGTAAGGGTCGCTGGAGAGCAGTGGTTCGCAGGAAGCGCCATTTGCCAGAACCCTCTCCACATCAAACTGCAGTTTTACATGGCTTGGAAAGCCTGCGCCGCCGGCACCGACAACGCCGGCTGCCCGCACTTTATCAACGATATCCTCTCTCATTTTTTCTTTCCGTCGACATCGTCGTACATTTCTAGATTATCAACAATGCCAACCACCACTGCGTCCACGGGAATTAAATCGGTTTTGTTAAAGGCCTGCATGGCCGGGGAGCCCTGGGTGACAATCACCAGTTCTCCAAATCCCGCACCGACCTCGTCCGCGGCGACCAGGACATTACCGTCCGGCTTCAGATTTTTTCCCAAAGGCTGAATGAACAAAAGCCTTAAGGCCGATATTTCGTCCTTTTTTTTGGTGGACCATACGTTTCCGATCACCCTGGCTAATAACATTCTGTTTGCCCTCCGGCCCCAATAAAAAGTTTAAGATCGATCAGCATTTTTCATTTGAGATGATCAGCCTGTTCAATGGCAGCAATACTGGCTTTGACATCAGCAATATCTCCAAATATACCGATCATTGTAACATGTTGTGGACAAATTCCTTTTAAATCAAAGACACGGACGTTGCCCGCCTTTTCAGCCACGTCAGCAGCTGCGATCATATCTACGACTTTGCCTTGCACAAGCCCCACAGCAGAAAACGGGATCTCGGCTTCAGCAAAAATCTTTTTACCGACCGCACCCACACGCTGCCGCAGGAATTCAAAGACTCCAGGGGAAGGGTGGGATATTATTTGCGTACTAAATGCCATGATTAACCCCTTATTTGTGCCCTATGAGCAGCTTACTGATTACAGCTCATCGCGTTCAGGTAGCAAAGGCCTAATTATCTTCAGCCGTCACAACTGCTTTGTCCGGCCACACTCAGTTCGCAAGCTGTCCGGTAGGCCTTAATAGGTCCACAGGGGCAGCCCATCGAGATACCTTGCGGGCGTTACGATAGGCAAATGCCGCCCTGAATCGCTGATAAAAAAACTACTCGGTTTTAGGGATCGTAAATTCGATGTCGCTGTGCGGTCTAGGGATAACGTGCACCGAAACAAGTTCACCGACCCGCTCGGCAGCTGCACCACCGGCGTCCGTAGCGGCTTTTACCGCACCGACATCGCCGCGCACAAACACGGCTACCAGACCACCGCCCACAAACTCCCTGCCGACGAATCTCACTTTAGCTGCCTTTACCATTGCATCGGCAGCCTCAATGGCGCCCACCATCCCTCTGGTTTCTACCATACCCAACGCTTGTTCAGCCATTGTCTTTACCTCCTGTTCTCTGGTTTAAATTTCCACTTTTGGTTAATAAAACACTAATTTCTTTTTAATCGAATTGCTCTGGCCCGCATGGACCAATCTTTGGGTACCTCTACTGTTACAGTCGCGGTCTGATCCATTTTTTTTGTTTGTCGAACCGCGACCACTTTTGCATCTCCCAATTCCTGCCCTGCCCGATCCAGGGCGGTGACGACATCTTCCTTTTCCGGCAGGGGCCGGTATTCGTATGGCATCATTACGCTGGCCTTGCCTTCGGGGAGGTTTTCGTCAATCATAAAAATGGCCTGGCCGGGACATATATAGACGCAGGTTTGACAGGCGACGCATTTGTCTCCATACAGATGGGGGATATTGGTAATGTCTTCACCCACAATGATTGCATCAAAATTACAGCTGGTTTCACAAGGATTACATGGAATGTCTTCCAGGCACTCTATGGACGCGACCGGTCCCTTTTGGCGTCGGGCCCCGGCAGGAATACCCGGACTGTCTTTTAGCTCTTCTTCGGAAAGATAGCCCGTTATGGAAGAATCATGGGGCATTTGACTATCCTTTCATCATAGCATTTAAATATTCTTTGGCCTTGCCGCGTCTTTCACCATGGCTGCCGCTTCGCAGCCCTTGCATGCTCTTATATTGTTGAGCGCGTTGCTCCAGAAATGACTTTTCATCGAGATAGCCCAGACTGTGAGCAATGGCGAGACCGGCGATCCGGCCTTCGATAATGGCAGTGCTGGCCTCTTCGATACCGGATATGTCGCCGGCAACATAGATGCCTTTGATTGATGTCTCCAGGTTCACATCATGGGCGGGAATTCTACCTCCCAGTGCCGGTACATAGGCCATTTTACAGCCCGCCATCCGCAGAAGCTGGGCCATAGGATTGAGGCCGACCGCAATGCAGATGGTATCGACATCAAATCTTTTCTCTGTTCCCGGGATTGGTTGCCAGGAATCGTCGACCTGGATGACGGTAGCCCCCTCAACCCGATCTTTGCCATGGGCTTCTTTGATGGTGTGGGACATCATGAACGGCACGCCAACCCTGGCAATTTTGGCAGCATGCACCGCATACCCTCCGATTTTGGGTGCGGCGTCGATCACCGCTGCCACGCGACTGCCGGCCTGCATCATCTGGTAGCTGACGATGACACCCACATTTCCGGAGCCGACCATCAGGATGTCATTGCCCGGCCGGATTCCATGGATGTTAGCCATGGTTTGGGCAGCTCCCGCTCCGATGACGCCGGGCAGCGTCCAGCCCGGAAACGGGATCATATTTTCGGAAGCCCCTGTTGCAACCAGGGTTTTTTGGGCCTTGAGCTGCTCGATGCGATCGCCGATCATGACGTTCATGGCGCCATTTTCGTAAATACCGAGAACCACCGAATTTAAAGAAACTTCAACCCCGAGTTCTTTGGCTTCAGATAGCAAACTGTTGCCGATGTTAAATCCGCGCTCCTTGGCCCGGTGCTCACTGGAACCGAAAAATTTATGGATCTGTTTGAATAGCTGGCCGCCGGGTCGTTCGTTTTCGTCAAACGCGTTCACCTGCACACCGTGACTAGCTGCTTCAACGGCAGCGGCCAGTCCGGCCGGTCCGGCCCCCACACATATCATTTCATATCTGCGCATGAATTACTCCGTGATCTTTTCCGGGCCTTTGCCCCTTTGGGTTTCAACGACCATGCCGGCCTTGAGAGGTTCCACGCAGGTGCGGATGTTCGGTCGAGCGTTAACCACCATGATGCAATCCGTGCAGCGACCGATGGCACAGAACATACCACGGGGTTCATTGCGGCGGGCCGTGTAACGGTGGATCATCAGGCCGTTGCTGCGCAGGGCGATGGCAATGGGTTCGCCTTCAAACCCTTCCACGGGTTGGCCGTCAAAAGTGAACTGAATCCTGGGACCCTTTTCAAATTGTCCAAGTATGGGATGCTCTTCGATTCTCATCGCTATGTGTCCTAATTTAAATTGTTTGAAGTGGTTTTAAAAACTCAGATCACGCTCAAGGGTAAGCGTCCCGTGGATTGAAAGCGGAGTCCGCCGGAGGCGGATGAGCAGTACATTTCAATCTGCGGGACAACGCCGCCATTGGATGTGATCCGAGGCTTTAAACCCACTTCTAGCAAAAGCCAAACATCTCACCAAACGTATAGTTAGATCCGATCAGCGGAATACCGGTCATGGCGCAGGTTTCAAGGGTCAGGGAACGCAGATCTTCGCGCTCCAGACTGGTCAGCTTGGTTTTGCCGGCGGCTTTCGCTAAGATGATCGCCTCGTTGGTCATGGCCTGGATATAGTTGGCCACCTGTTGAGCGGCCTCATCGATATCCAGTCTCCGGCGTAACTCGGGATCCTGGGTACCGATGCCGAAAGCGCACTTGCCTTCATGACACCGCAGGCAAACCACGCATCCCATAGCAATCATGGCACCGGTTCCGATGGCGACCGCATCGGCGCCCAGGGCTAATGCTTTGGCCACGTCGGCACCGTCCTTGATACCGCCGGAGACAATCAGGCTGATCTCTTCTTTGACACCCATGTCTTCCAGAGAGCGGACAGCCTGCACCAGGGCCGGCAGGGTAGGGATGCCCAGGTTGTTTGACGCCACCACCGGTGCGGCTCCCGTTCCGCCTTCGGCGCCGTCAATCACGATGCCGTCTACACCGGATTTAACCGCAATTTTGACATCTTCCCAGACCCGACCGGCGGCGATTTTTATAAATATGGGAATCTCATTGTCGGTCACATCCCTTAACTCTTCCATCTTGAGGCATAAATCATCGGCCCCGAAAATATCGCCGTGACGGGGATGGCTGTGCAGATCGATGCCTTCGGGAAGTTGTCTGAATTCGGCGATTTCCTTTGTGATCTTGCTGGCCATCAGGTGACCGGACAGGCCCGGTTTAGCCCCAATGCCCACAATGATTTCCAGGGCATCCGCGGCTTCAATGTTGCGTAGTGAAAACCCGATGCGACTGGGTAGAATCTGGACCACCTGCTTGTAGGAATTTTCTCTTTCCTCGGGGAGCAGGCCGCCTTCACCATTGTTGATGGAGGTTCCGACGATATCGGTGGCTTTGGCCAAGGCGGTTTTGGCTTCTTTGCTCAACGCACCGTAAGACATACCGGAAATCATAATCGGTGTTTCAATTATCAGCGGTTTTTTGGCAAAACGGGCGCCTAAAACGGTCTGGGTTTTGCAATCCTCGCGGTAGGTATCAATGGACATGCGGGTGAGTTGAGACGGCAAGAAGGTCAGGTCGTCAAAATGGGGCAGTTTTCGCGGCGTGCCGCAACCCCGTATGCGGTGTTTGCCGACTTGGGCTTTATATTTGATTTCCGTAATGGTCTCAGGAGACCAGACGCCTCGTTGGACATCTTTGACTTTAGGTATTTTTTTTTCTTCTGTAGCCATTATCCCTGTGCCCTTTGTTTGTGGGTTGGTTTGAAAAGAACGTATTCGTGGCGTCCATATACCTTGGGGACGATAGTTTTAAAATCATCAACCCCGTGCTCGATGCCGTATTTTTTAAAGAGGGACTCCAGCTTGGTTTTTTCCCGGTCTTCAATGGAAACCAATCTGACATTACCGCCAAGCTTTTCTTCCGTGGCCGGATCCAGCACATGGATGCGCCCGTTGTACATGGATTCGCCAATGCCTTCGCCGACACTTCCGAGGACAACGATCCGTCCGCCCAGAGTCATTTTTCCGGCCCAGCGACCCACATCGCCGCAAACAATCAGCGTGCCGCCTTTCATGCCCCAGCCGGCACGACTGCCGCTGTTTCCTTTAATCACGATGGTGCCGCCTACCATGGAAGGCGCCGCATTGCTGCCGGTGTTCATTTCGACAATAATCTCCCCGGAGGTCATATTATCGCCGGTATACCAGCCCGTATTGCCTTCGACAATTAGGGTGGGGCCTTCCAGAAATCCGCCTGTGTAAAAACCGGTGCTGCCGTGGATGGTGATCTTGCCTTCACCGATCAGAGCGGTGGCGAAATTGTGAATGGAATGGGGATTGTCAAGTTCGATCTCGGTTTCGGTTTTTATCAGTTCTTTCAACCGGCGATTGATTTCCCGGGAGTTCATGTTTGCCAAGTCTAAACGGACCATACCTGTACTCCTCCTGGATCCATCTCCGTAGCATAAACATCGGAGACAATTGGGGTTAAACAAATTTGTTCCGATCCGAAAAGCACCGTCGTACCATCTTTTTCAAAATACAGCATGGGCTTGATACCCAGTCGATCCCGCAGTGCGCCGATTTGATTGGATGTGCTGACCAGAAGCGTGAAAACACCGTCAAATGTTTCCAGGCCCAGGTGAAGTGCCGCTTCCAGGTCCAGTCCTTTTTCCTTCATTTGAAAAGCCAAAAAGTGGGCGGCCATCTCCGAGTCATTGTTGGTTTTAAAACGCACGCCCCAATTTTCCATCTTGCGGCGCATATTGAAATAATTGGTAAACTGCCCGTTGTGCACAATCGCCAGCTCCGGGTAGATATAGGAAATAAAGGGATGAGCAAAATTGATATTTTCCACACTTTCTGTTGCCAGGCGAACATGTCCGATACCGTGCGTGCCTTGAATCGGAGGGATTTTGTGGCAATTCTGCAACTCTTCGGCCGAGCCCTCGTCCTTGTAAACCTTGATGTGTTGACCCAGGGAATGAACACATATATTGGGATGGCTGTCGATGGCCCAGTTCAAACCAGATATACGGGCAGGGTCCATATCAACCGAGACTTCATAAAAGGTAAAAATGCCCTGTCCCTGATAAATGCGGGCCTTAGATATCTGGCCGTACCCCTTGATGACCTCTTCAAGGTCCTTTCGAAACTGGGCTGCGGTCATCGACACCCGGAGATCAATGGTATCCCGGTTTTCATAAAGGGCTACCCCGGTGGCATCTTTTCCCCGGTGTATGAGTTCTTTCAGCATGTTGATCAAATCATTTCCCAGGGTTGGTGAATCTTTGGCAATTAGCCCGGCTATACCGCACACGGTGCACCTCCCATGTTATTCGTTAGTTCTAAAGTCATTGTTATTAACTTAGAACGTTAGAGTGACTTATTTACGTGGTGAAGAATGACTCCCGCCAATTGTTGATATGTTGACTGGTTGAATAAGTTTAAAGGATTGAATCCATTTAAACCAATCAACTCAATAAACTAATCAACCACTCAACTAGGCAATGCATTTTACAGGTGATACGAGTATTCATTAAATTCCCAGTCGGTAACGCTGGTTCTGAAGCGCTCTATTTCATGCTCTTTGAGCGCCAGATACACCTGCACCAGTTCGGGTCCAAGGGCATCACACAGAACCTTGTCAGCTTTAAAATCTTCAAGGGCATCTTGCAGCCAGAATGTGACGGTCTCAAAAGTTCCGGGTTCTGCTCCGTAAACATCATCCGGCGCGGGTTCGCCCGGATCAATTTTATTTTCGATACCGTCCAGGCCGGCAGCCAGTATAGCCGCCAGTGCCAGATAGGGATTGGCCGAGGCACAGGGTCCCCGGTTTTCCACACGGGTGGCCGAACCGCGCTCAGCCGGCACACGACAATAAACCGTGCGGTTATCCCAGCCCCAGACCAAATAAAATGGGCAGAAGGCTCCCAGTACGAAGCGCCGATAGGAATTGATGGTGGGCGCTAAAATAGCTGACATACCCTTGGCATGGGCCATCTGGCCGCCCAGAAAATACCGCAATTGGTCGGACACGCCATTTTCTCCGGCAGGATCCTCAAATAAATTTTTACCGGATTGGGGATCAAAAAGCGACGCGTGAATGTGGTAACCGCTTCCGCCGCTGTCGGCCTTGGGGCGCCCCATAAAGGTTAGCAGCAGGTCGTTCATGGCCGCCACTTCCTTGCACACATATTTGAATGTAAAGGTTTGATCCGCCATTTTAAGGGCGCTATCGTATTTCCAGTTAACTTCAAACTGTCCGGAGAAAAATTCATGATTGAGATAGATAATATCCAATCCGAGTTCGATGAAGAGATTTTGAAATAATCGCAGCATGCCTTTCGGATCAACAACCGGGTTGACCTGATAGACACAGGAGGGGCTGGCGTTGTATACCTCACCGTCTGCATCGCCGCCCTGGTTGAAAAGGAAAAATTCCAGCTCAGAGGCTACCATGGGGTTGAAATTAAGATCCTGGTAACGCTTGATGATGCGTTGCAATACATAACGCGGATCCACGGGAAGCGGTTTGCCGTCAGGTCCATAGGCGTTGCCGATAAATCGAGCCGTACCATCTAAATACGGCAGGACGGTAAACGTAGCCGGGTCCGGTTTTATAGTCATATCCCTCCACTGGATTTCATCTGCCAGGCCGCTACCCATGGCTATATCACTGGCGAAATCGATCGCATAGGTGGCTGTAACGTGGTTGCAACCTTCCTCTAAAACCTCCTCAAGTCGACGGGCCGGAACCAGTTTGCTGCGGCAGATCCCGTGCAGATCCGGAAAATCGATCCTTAAAGAATCAATATTAGCGGCCTTGATTTTTTCTTTAATCTCCTTTACATCCACAGTGCCCCCCTTTCATTGAGTTGTAATGAAATTCACCATAAGAATGAATGATATTCAAAAAATAGGGTGGTTCAATGTAATTGAGCATACATTATTAGTTTAATCTTGTAATATATCATACATTTTTGCGTGTCAAGCAAAATATGATCTTATTTTCTATAATATTGTGACCTGAAATTTGACCTTTGGGTACAATATTTGATAATGCTTCAATCAGGAGGTAATCCGTGGGACAGCAAAAAATTGCAGTTGTTGGGGTAGGGGCAACCGGGACGGTCTTGGCAGCAGCGCTTCTCAGCAGATATCCTGAGACCGTTCTTGCTGTTCGTAATCCCGATGTGATTGATATGCTTTTAGCAAAGGGAATGCGAGTATCAGGAGTAATCAGTTACCAAGCGCCGGTAAACAATGTTGTTTCGCAAATAAGAGAACTCAAAAATTCAGATCCAGATCTGATATTTCTTGCGACCAAGACCTTTCATTTGGATCGCGTACTAAAGGAACTTGCAGATATATATCATCCAGGCATCAAGATTATTTCCACCCAAAACGGACTGGGAACCGAGGATCTCATCGCGAGCAAATTCGGCATTGATGCCGTTTTCCGCATGTCTTTCAATTATGGCGTGTCATTGAAAAGCCCCGGGGAAGCGGAGACGGCCTTTTTTATTCGTCCCAATTATATAGGAGGCTTAACAGAGGAAAATCGTGATCTGGGGTTACAAATAGCGACTTTGCTTTCCGATTGCGGTTTGGACACGGATTTCGTTGACGATATCAAACTTCATGTCTGGAAAAAAATGGTTATGAAGTGCACCATGGCGTCTATTTGCGCGGTCACCAACAAGACGATTAAAGAAGCTTTGGAATTTGCTCCCACAAGAGAAATCGCCGATGCCTGTTTTTTAGAAGCTCTGGCCGTTGCCAGGGCAGCGGGCTATGACATTGGAGAAGATTACCTTAAACAGGTCGTCAATTACCTGATGAAGGCCGGTGTGCACAGAGATTCCATGTGCTATGATATCGAAAACAAAGCACCCACAGAAATCGATTTTCTGGGAGGGAAAATCGTCGGGTATGCACGAAAATATAATGTACCTACTCCTTTTTTTATGGCTTTGACCAACCTGGTTAAAGCCATCGAGGACAACTATTAGCGAAAATAACCGGGCGGGTATCAAAAGCGCTAAATTCACTCTGAATGCCGCCAGCCGAAAAACCTGCTGAATCCCTAACCCAATATTTGGTATATAATCCTTTCTCGAAGTTTTTATCCACTATTGCATATTAGGTATGGGCAACCCACAGTTTTTTTGAATTGTGGATGTCGGCTATCATTCTAACTTTTCTTATAAATTCACCTTCCGTTCGCTAATCTTAAATTTTTATTCAGGAAAATCACCGCGAGATGGAATGACTTATCTTCGCCCGAGCTGTTTCATATTCACTCCTGGCCAGAATAATTACGGCAGATATAACCAAGCAGCCGCCGAAGATTTTCGGCAAAGTGAGCGTTTCCCCCAAAATAATAATCGCCAAAGCAACGGCTACAACAACTTCAAACGTAGAAATGATCGCCGCATTGGCCGTATCAATGCGTTTAAGTCCTTCA
>Ga0255055_10000339_pt1 | contig 36223 bp, 46 predicted proteins | sample JV7_2_27_MG_FD_188633 | JGI IMG/M metagenome (GOLD analysis project Ga0255055, IMG submission 188633) | Seawater microbial communities from Jervis Inlet, British Columbia, Canada - JV7_2_27 | ecosystem: Environmental > Aquatic > Marine > Inlet | place: Canada: British Columbia | collected... | reverse complement strand
CGCGGTGAGCGTCACAACCACGCTGAATGGCGGCCACGGCAGCGGCGTCACGGTCGACGGCGCCGGTTTTCTGCTCAACAACGAGATGGACGACTTCGCCGGCGCGCCGGGACAGCCGAACATGTACGGACTCGTCCAGGGCGAGGCCAACGCGATCGAGCCGGGTAAGCGGATGCTATCGGCCATGACGCCGTCCATCGTGCTGGGCCCAAGCGGACACCTGAAGATGATCGTCGGCAGCCCGGGCGGTCCCACCATCATCACCACCGTGATGCAAGTGATCTCGAACGTCGTCGATCACGGTATGACGTTACCGGAAGCCATCGGCGCACCCCGAGTGCACCATCAAGCCCTACCCGATCGACTCAGCTTCGAGCACGGTGGCTTACTGCCCAGAACGGTGGCACGGCTCGAGGCACTCGGTCACGAAGTCTCCGAGCGTCGCGGAACCAGCGGTTCGGTCGCTGGAATCATCTGGGCCGACAGCGTGTGGGTCGGCGTACACGACCCAAGATCCTCTGGGGGCTCGGCTGGATACTAGGGACCGTCCGACGCTCAACATCGAACGCCCACCGTCCAATTCAATGCATCGAGTTGGACGGTGGGCGTTGAGTGTTGGATGCCGGGGGTTCGCTACTTCCGTTCGATAACGAGCGGACTCGTCAGCACCAGCCGCACCATACCGCCGGCCGGCAGCACGACATCGCGGTCTTTGGTGGCCGCGGCTACACCGACACCAGCCGCGGCGCCGACGATTCCACCGACGATCGCGCCCTTGGAATCCTTCGAGATGATGCCACCGAGGACGGCGCCGGCCGCTGCACCTGCTCCGACCTTTGCGGCATCACCGGCCGTCACACCCCGTCCTTCGGTCTGGGTCGCGACAGAGTCACTGACGCCGTCGAGCGTGTACTCGTTACCACCGAACAAGACGCGCGTGAATGCCACGCTGAGCTTGCCGGTGCCGCCGATGCTTTCGGACTCTTCGATTTCCTCGAGGACCCCCTCAAACCGCGCCCCTGCCGGGATCGCGACGTCCCCCCTGTCGTCGAGCACGTCGCCGTTTGAAGTCGCCCATACCGTATCACCCGCAACGTGCGTGATGTTGGAGATCGTATCGACGGCTACTAGTTCGATCACGCTTCCTGCCGGCAGTACCTGCGGCGGAGGTGGCGGTGGCCGGCGTACGGGCTGGTCGGGCGTCGCCTTCTCGGGTGCTGGCTGATCCTGCGGAGCGTCGTCCAGGGTCGCGAGGGACTCGGCAGGCGGCAGGCTCAGGTCGCGAGCCTCATCGTCGCCTGCTTCCCCACATCCCCACACGACGAGGGTGCAGCCAAGGGCAAATGGAATCATGCGGCGTCGGATCATGGGAGCTTCCTCCATATGCAACGTATCGTGCACCAGTCTCGGTACAAACAGGTTCGTCATGACGTCGGTATTGGAGCGTAGAGACTACCATGGCCGTGGACCCAGCACCATGTCAACTCTGGCTACCCAATCGGTCACATCGGTCGTCTGGCGCGGACTACATGCCCCCGATACCTTCCACGCGGCATCACACAGGGAACGAGGATGGTTGTCTCGCCACGAGGCTTCCGGGCATCTATCAGCAGTCAATGAGGACGTTCAACATGAACACCGCACAACTCGAAACCACCGCACGAGCGCTCGTTGCCGAAGGCAAGGGTATCCTCGCCGCCGACGAGAGCTTCCCCACGATCGGAAAACGGTTCAAGGGCATCAAGATCGAGTCGACCGAAGAGAACCGTCAGGCGTACCGTGACATGCTGTTCACCACCAAGGGTGCCGGCCGATTCATCAGCGGCGTCATCCTGTTTGACGAGACTCTGCGGCAGAAGGGTGTGAAGGGCAAGCCGTTTCCGGCCGTGCTCAAGTCACAGGGCATCATTCCTGGCATCAAGGTGGACACCGGGGCCAAGCCGCTCGCTGGGTACCCCGAGGAGACGATCACTGAAGGACTGGACGGCTTGCGCGAGCGCCTGGCCGAGTACTACAAACTCGGTGCGCGCTTTGCAAAGTGGCGTGCGGTCCTGAAGATCGGCCACGGGCTGCCGACCCGGTTCTGCATCGACGCCAACGCCCATGCGCTGGCCCGCTATGCAGCGCTATGCCAGGAGGTCGGACTCGTCCCGATCGTCGAGCCGGAAGTCCTCATGGACGGCGATCACACGATCGAGCGCTGTGAGACGGTCACGGAAACCACGCTCAAGAGTCTGTACTTCCACTTGCACGCGCACCGTGTGGTGCTCGAGGGCACATTGCTCAAGCCGAACATGGTGATCTCCGGCAAGGACTGCCCCAAGCGAGCCGGTGTGAGTCAGGTTGCCGAAGCAACGATCCGCACGCTGAAGCGCTGCGTTCCGTCATCGGTCCCCGGCATCGTATTCCTCTCCGGCGGTCAGACCCCCAAAGAGGCCACGGCACACCTCAGCGCCATGAACGCGATGGGAACCCATCCGTGGGAGGTGAGCTTCTCGTACGGGCGCGCGCTGCAGGAGCCGGCACTCGATGCCTGGCACGGCAAGAAGGACCAAGTCGCAGCCGGGCAGAAGGCGTTCTTCCATCGGTCCGAACTCAATAGCGCCGCGAGGTCTGGCCGCTACACGAAGGACATGGAGTCGGCCGCGTAGCACCGCCGGCGCATTCGCACGAAGAAGCCGCCTCTTCGCCGACGAATGGTGAAGGGGCGGTTTTCTTGACGGATTGCTAGATGCGCTCTCTCAGGAACGCCGGTGTGAGACCCTGCAGCCACGTGGCGAGGATGGAGAAATACCCCGTCATCAGCAGCACGCCCACGATGATCAAGATCCCACCGGCAATCCTCGTGGAGAGCGGAATGAACCGACGGTACTTCTTGAACCAATCCACGAACCGCTCCACGAGCAGGGCCGCGATGAGGAACGGGACCGCGAGGCCCAGCGAGTAGGAAAACAGCAGTACCAGCCCCTGCCCCAAGCTCGACTTCACACTCGTGTACATCAGGATCGACCCCAGGATCGGTCCAATGCACGGCGTCCACCCCGCGCCAAACGCCAAGCCGACGAGCAAGCTGCCGAGGTATCCCACCGGCTTGTCCTGCAGGTGAACTCGGCGTTCTCTCGCCAGTGGCAGTAACTGTATCACACCGAGCAGATACAGCCCGAAAAACACGATCAGCGCGCCACCGATCCGCTCGAGCCAGACTTGGTTGTAACTCAGGAACCGTCCGAGTTGGGTCGCCGTCGCGCCGAGTGCCAGGAAGATGATCGTGAACCCGCTGACAAACAGCAGCGCATGCGTCAACGCTACCCAGCGTCGCTCGCCAGCCTCGTCGAGCGAGAGCCCGGTGATGAACGTGATGTAACTGGGGACGAGTGGCAGCACGCAGGGGGAGAGAAAACTCAACACTCCCGCAAGGAATGCGACGGCGATCCCGACTGACTGCGTATCCATATGGCTGGTTGGTGAACCCGGCTGCTAGGCGGGACGTTCCCGCGATGCCTGATACCGCTGGTAGAACGCCACCAGCTTGTATACCAGCTTCGCAGCGAGGACGTCCGGCGCAACGATCCCCGGAATCGGCGCGAGTTCTACGACGTCGCATCCCACCACGTGCTTGTCGCGGAACACTGTGTCGAGCAACTCCAGCGTGGGGTACCAACTCCCCCCACCGGGCTCGGGGGTACCGGTCGACGGCATGATGCTCGGATCGAAGTAGTCGACGTCGATCGTGATATACACGTCGTCACCGAGTTGATCGAGCGCCCGCCGTTGCCATCCAGCTTGCTCCAGTTCATGGCCGAAGATGGGCTCGATCCCCTGCTGGCGCATGAGCACGCGTTCGTCCGCGGTGAGCGAGCGAATCCCCACCGGCACAATGTCCACCTGCTCGTGGACCCGGTGCATCACGCAGGCGTGCGAGTACGGCGTATCCTCGTACTCGACTCTGAGATCAGCGTGCGCATCGAGTTGTAGCACCGACAGCCGGTGTTGTTCATGGTCGGCGTGGGCGCTGATCGGCGGTCCCGACACCGAGTGCTCGCCGCCCAGCATGATCGCGAACTTCCCCTCGTCGATCAGGCCATCGAACGCCTGTCGCAATTCACTCAGCGCTTTTTCGGGACCGGCACCGGACAGCATGAGTTCGGGAAGCGTGTGCACGCCCACCTTGTACGGCTCGATGTCGAGTTCGTGATCGTACAACTCGAGAAACCGAGAGGCGTGCAACAGTCCGCGTGGCCCGAACCGCGTGCCGCCCATGTACGACACGGTCGCCTCGTACGGTACCGGGAGCACCACGGCGGGCGATGTCGCAAAACTCGCATCCTCATCCGGGATGCCGAGAAATTGCTCCTGGGAGCCCCAGGGAAGACCGGCCAGCGCCGGTGGCAAGCTCAACCCGCCGCGATCGCGAAACTCGTTCATCCGCAGAACACGGCAGCGCTCACGACCGTGACCCACCGCCCATCGTCCTGCGCCTCGGCGGAGCAACTGATGTTCATGGAATCCACGATCTGGCCGGAGAGCCGCCATTGTTCGCGGCGTTCGTCCCAAGCCTGGTCCGGATCGAACGGGACGCCCAGCACCGTCGCCAGCATGCTCGCGGCAAGATCCTCCGCGTAGTCACCTGCCGGCTCATGCCGCTGGCCGAACGCGTGGTGCTCGGAGATGTACCCGTGGTGACTCGGATCTGCCGGGACCGCGAGACCGATGGCGGCTGTGCCCAGGCGGGAGGGCTCGTTCGTTTGCGCCTCGGCGACCACTGCAAAAGTGATCTGCCCCGGATTCAACAATTTCACGCCTTCCTCGCGCGAAACCAGCTCGCAATGCGGAGGCCAAATGGAACTCACCCGCACGATGTTGACCTGAGCGATCCCAGCCTCACGCAGTGCCTCCTCGAAGCTGGTCAGCTTCTCTCGGTGGCGCCCGATCCCTTTGGTGAGAAACGCCTTGGATGGCAGGAAGTTATTTGGATCGATCACTGTTCCTCGTCTCCCGTCTCGGGAGCCTCGGCGGCTGCAGCCGGTTGTTCCTCGACCGACACCGGCTCGTCCGGCTCGGTGAACCACAACTCGGGCGCGATCTCGACGGGTGGTTCCACTTCGCCGGACCGCTCCAGCACACCCGCGATCACCTCGTGCACGACATCGGTGGGGCTGTCCCCGACTTCCTCGACCGACAGCTTACCCTGCCCGCGCTCACGGCCGCGGATCACCATCATGTAGCTCGCTGTGTAGATCCGTAGCCGGTCGCCATCGATGCGACACGCCACGACGGCCGTGCCCCATTCGCGCTCCTCACGACGCATCGGTGCGAAGAGCCAGATACGATCGATCGCCTCCGACGGGATCCGCTCCCTGACCGCCTGGGCTACCCGATTCCACCCGAGACCGAGTCCCGGTTGGGTCGCTACGCCGACGTAGGTGTCAGGTTGCATGGCGGTGTCCGCGTCTCACTGATCGAGGCGGCCCCAAGATACCGGAGCGGGGTTGCGCTTTCAAGCGGCTCCTACACTCACAGGAGCGACACCGGATCGCGATCGAACACCACGCGAACCGGTCCGCGCTTCGTATGGGGCGCTCGTCGGCTCGCGTACCCCAGCACGCGTCCCAGCACCGACCGATCGGGACTCCGCAGGAGTAGGTGCCATCGCCACCGTCGCTTGATGCGCGCCAATGGGGCTGGTGCCGGACCGATGATCTCCAACTGACCCGGCGCACGCGCTGCCACGAGGCCTCGGAACCACGCACCGATCTCGACCGCAGCATCTGCCACTTGGAGCTGCTCGGTACCGCTGACGATCACATTGACGAGAGCCACATGTGGCTGGTAGGCAGGTGACTCACGAATCGACAACTCGCGCGCCGCAAACGACTCGTAGTCGTGCTCGGCGGCGAAGCGCAACGCGTAGTGATCCGGCGTGTGCGTCTGCACGAATACCCGTCCTCCCCTGGGGCCACGCCCTGCCCTCCCTGCCACCTGCGCAATCAACTGGAAGGTCCGCTCGGCCGCCCGGAAGTCGGGAAGGTGGAGGCCTGTATCGGCGTCGACGACGCCAACGAGTGTCACGCCGGGGAAGTCGAGCCCCTTCGAGATCATCTGCGTACCGAACAGGATGTCGATCTCGCGATTCCCCACGGCATCTAGGATGCGGCGGTGCGACCACTTGCCCGCAGTCGTGTCCGCATCCATTCTCGCCAACTTGGCCGAGCCGTACCGCGAGGCCAGCCAGCGCTCCAAGGTCTGCGTACCGACACCGCGTGACCGGTGCGTGTCGGCGCCGCACTCGGGGCAGGTGGCCGGCATCGGTTCGTCGTGCCCGCAGTAGTGGCACCGCATGCCTTCCGGACTGCGATGCACGGTGAGCGAGACGGAGCACGACGGACACTCCCACACGTGCCCGCAGCCGCGACACTGGAGGAAATGCGCAAACCCACGCCGGTTGAGCAGCAACATGATCTGGTCGCCCGCACTCAGCGCGGCATCGACCGCTTCGTCGAGAGAACGCGACCACGGAACGACCCCAGCCTCCCGCACCCTCGGTTCGGACCGCATGTCGATCAACTGCACTGCCGGCATGGGGCGTGCGCCTATACGGTCGGGCAGCGTGATGACGGGGATCCGGTCCTGCGCGAACCAAGTCTCGAGCGCGGGCGTCGCACTCCCCAACACGACGCGTCCCCCCTCGATCCGCGCACGCTTCAAGGCGACGTCGCGTGCGTGGTACCGTGGCAGCTCGCTCTGCTTGTAACTCGCATCGTGCTCTTCGTCCACGATGACGGCGGCGAGGTTGGGAACCGGTGCGAACACAGCCGATCGTGCGCCCACGGCCACGCGCTTGTCGCCTGAGGCGAGTGCCCGCCATGCGTCCACACGTTCGCCATCGGACAAACCGCTGTGCAGCACAGCCACCGTGTCGCCGAACACGCCGCGAACCCGCGCGACGGTCTGTGGCGTGAGTGCGATCTCGGGAACGAGCACGATGACGCTTCTACCCTGGTTCACCTCGTCACGAAATGCTTCCAGGTACACCAGTGTCTTGCCGCTCCCTGTGACGCCGAACAGTGTGAGCGCATCGCCTGGTGGCAGATCGCGCGCCGCCGCAATGGCCAGCATCTGCGTGTCCGTTGGAGTGGGCGGCTTCACTCCCTGTAGGTCGTCGAACGGATCCCGCGGTCGCTCCCGCTCCTCGACCTTCGCGATCCCTCGACTCACCAGCCCCTCTACCACGGAGGTTGTGAAGCCGAGCTGCTTCGTCAGCAGGCGAATGGGGATCTCACCGCCAAGTCCATCGGCCGCTTCGTACGCCTCGCGCTGGCGTTTCGCCCGCCCGAACGCTTCTTGTCGCTCGAGCAGCGTCGGCAGGAGCTCCGTGAGCACGAGCACCCGTTCAACCCGCGCAGCGGGCCCGAGGTCGGGTGCCTCGGTCTCGAGTGTGATGGCTCCGGCCGCGGACAGCCGTTGGAGTGTGTCCCACACCAGGCGTTTGAGTTTGCGACGCAGTTGACCTGCGGACGCTCTCCCTCCCGCTCGCTCCAACGCTTCCAGCACCAGCTTGCTCGTCCCTCCGGGTGCCGCGCTCGCGTCGCAGATCGATGCAACCAGGCGGGACGATCCCCACAGGGCAGCGGGCAGCATGGTCTTGAGTGCCAGCCCGAACGGCGCAGCGTAGTAGCGCGACATCCACTGGGCCAACTCGAGCAAGGACGGCGGTACCAGGGGGCCCGGATCGGGGGCGAGCAGTACCGCCTTGAGCGATTCCTCCGGTTCGTCATTGCCCACTTCCAGCACCACACCCACCAACTCCCGCGATCGCACCGGTACGACGACACGCGCTCCCGGCACGACACGATCCGCCAGCGTCGCCGGGATGGCGTAGGTGTACGGCTTGGGGCTTGGGATTGGGAGTACTACCGAGCAGGTCTCGGGGATCATGAATGCGGCCAACGCGTGCCTTTCACGATCGACAGTCCGAGCACACGGCGACGGGCGAGCTTCCGGAGTGTAGAGAATTGGCGGCTCATGACGGTGCGCACGCCGGCCCAACGTGCAGCCCGCCATCCACGGACGAGGAGCCCGATCCACCCGTCGGCGATCCACTTGCCATCGAGTGCCGCGTCCTCGACGGCCAGCTCCACAATTCCCGCTGAACGGAGGTAGCCCTTCCACTCCATGAGTAGATGCGGTGCGAGGCCCGTGGACTCGAGCAGCTTCGCCTCGGCCGGTTTGGGCGTGCTCAGCCATGTCGGGACGACCGCGGCCACCGTGCTCATCGGTCGCGCCACTCGCCCAAGCTCGGCAACAACCTTCTCGCCATCGATGTCACACAGACATAGCAAGTTGGCGATCGTGACGTCGAACATCTTGTCTTCGTGGGGAAGATCTCCGGGGTCCGCCGTCTGGAACGTTGCGAGGCTTCCCAGTCCAGCGGCTCGACTCGAGCGCTCGGCCGACTCGATGGCCTCCGGGTCAGAGTCGATTCCCTGCACGTGTGTCTCGTAGCGCTTGGCCCACCACAGCACAGAACGACCCGCACCGCACCCGACCCAGAGTACTTCCTGCCCGGCCTCAGCATCCACCAGATGGGCGAGGCGGCGGTGGATCGGTTCCGCAACGTCGGCCCACGGCTGGAGCACGGCCATGAGTCTGGCGGGGGAAAGTGGGAGTGCCATGGTGCAGGTAGGCTTCCCTCAGGTCCCGGTTTCGTCAAGGGCAGACTGGCTCACGGGCCAGCAGACGAATGCGTAAGTGGTTGGAATTAGAAAGCTTAGAACGACTTGGACTAGAAGAAGTCGCGGGGGGGTGGCTCCTGCGCGAGCACCGCCGAGGCGGCGCCCGCACTCAGAAGCAAGGCTGCCTCAAGTGACCTCAATCCCCGAACGAGATCCCCTGCGCCAGCGGGAGCTCCGTGCTCCAGTTCACCGTGTTGGTCTGGCGGCGCATGTAAGCCTTCCATGCGTCGGATCCGGATTCGCGACCGCCTCCGGTCTCCTTCTCACCGCCGAACGCGCCACCGATCTCCGCACCGCTGGTACCGATGTTCACGTTCGCGATCCCGCAGTCGCTGCCGCGGTTGGACAGAAAGTATTCGGCCTCGCGCATGTGCTCGGTGAAGATCGCCGACGACAAGCCCTGCGGCACGTCGTTGTGGATGGCGACGGCTTCCTCGACCTCGGCCACGGCGTCTGCCGGTGACGACGACGCGTTCCCGTACCCGATGATGTAGAGAATCGGCGCGAACGTCTCCTCCTGCACGATCTCGTATTCGTTCTTGGCAGCCGCGATGCACGGCGTGACCCAATGCCCACCCGGGTACTCCTCGCCGTCCAGTTTCTGACCACCGTACAGGATGACGCCGCCTTCCTTCTTGATGCGCGTGATCGCGTTCATCATGTCGTCGACCGCGCCGAGAGTCACCAACGGACCCATGAGCTGTTCGCGGTCGCGCGGATCGCCGATCGGGATGCCCTCGTATGCCTTGATCAGACGCTGCACCAGCGCGTCCTTGATCGACTCGTGGACGATGATGCGGCGCGTGGACGTGCAGCGCTGCCCTGCCGTTCCCACCGCGCCGAACAGGATCGCGCGCAGCGCCAATTCCATGTTGGCATTCGGCGTCACGATGATCGCGTTGTTGCCGCCCAGTTCGAGGATCGTCTGGCCGAAGCGCTTGCCTACGACCTCGGCCACGCGGCGCCCCACCTGGCAGCTGCCCGTGGCAGACACCAACGGCAGGCGCGGGTCGGCCAGGAGCTGTTCACCCACAGTCGATCCCTTGCCGATCGTGAGCGAGAAGATCGCCGGATCGACGTCGTTTTCGCGGGCCACCTGTTCCGCGATCTTGGTGCAGGCGATTGCCGTGAGCGGCGTCTGGCTCGAGGGCTTCCACACCACACTGTCACCGCACACCGCGGCAATGGCGGTGTTCCAGCTCCACACAGCCACCGGGAAATTGAAGGCGCTGATGACGCCGACCGCGCCGAGTGGGTGCCACTGCTCGAACATGCGGTGGTCGTCGCGCTCCGACTGCATAGTGAGACCGTAGAGCTGTCGGGAGAGACCGGTGGCGAAGTCACAGATGTCGACCATCTCCTGCACTTCACCCTCACCCTCCGCGATGCTCTTGCCCATCTCGAGCGTCACGAGATAGCCCAGCTCGGCCTTCATTTCGCGCAGCCGGTTGCCCAGCTGCCGTACGATCTCGCCGCGGCGCGGCGCCGGCACCTTGCGCCACTCCAGAAAGGCCGCGTGCGCGCGCGCGACGATCTGATCGTACTCGCTCTCGGTCACTTGCCGGACCGTGGCGATGGTCGATCCATCGATCGGCGTGATGACGTCGAGTTCGCTGCCCGAGCCGATCCAGTCACCGCCGAACCCGCCCAGGTTCATGTCTTGAATGCCGAGCTTTCTCAGAATGCCGCTACGCTCAGTTCCTACCGCCATGGAAACACCTGCCGTTTGCTGTATGTCGAAGCTGCGTGATTGGTGAGTTCGTACGAGGGATTCTACTGCGTCGGCCTGCGGGGGGCTACCGACCGGCTATGCAGCGTCGTTCAGAGCGGTGAGATGCGCCACCACCCCCTCTGCCAGGCGCTGCGGGATGTAACCGCCCTCGATCAGCGACACTACGGGTGCGCCGATGCCGCGCCACTTGGAGGTCCATTCGGCATAGTGCTCTGGCTCCAGCGTGAAGCCAGCCAGCGGGTCATTGGCCATCGCATCGAAGCCGGCGGAGATGATCAACAGATCGGGCTGCCAGCCGTCGGTGGCCTGTTCCACCGCCTCGTTCAGATCGCGGACGTACGCAGCCGGAGGGAGCCCTGGCGGTCGCGGCACGTTGAATACGTTGCCGACACCACGCTCTTCCGCCAAGCCGGTCCCAGGATAGAGCGGCCACTGGTGCAGTGACACATAGCGCACGCGTGCATCGTCCTCGACCAACGCCTGCGTGCCGTTGCCGTGGTGCACGTCCCAATCCACGATCAACACACGCTCGGCACCCATGGCCTCGAGCGCCGCATGTGCCGCCACCACCGCGTTGTTCAAGAGACAGAATCCCATGGCCCGATCGGCCAGGGCGTGGTGACCGGGCGGTCGCGTCGCCGCCAACGCCGCCCCATCGGTCATCGCCAACTGCGTGGCCAGCATTGCCGCACCAGCCGTGTGCTTCGCCGCGTCGAGGCTTCGGGCGCTCATGACGGTGTCTTCGTCGAGACGGCCACCTCCACGCTCATCCACGGCCGCCAGCATATCGAGGTACGCGGGGGTGTGCACGCGACGCACAGCCTCGTCGGTCGCGGGCTCCGCTTCGTGCCAAATCAGCTGATCGGGGGGGGACCAGGCGCGCAGCGCCTCGAGCACGGCCTCGATGCGGTACCGCGACTCGGGGTGATCCGGACCCGGGTCGTGTTCGAGGGACGATGAATGCCAGGTGATGTGGATGGGCATGCCGCCCGATCCGCTACCTCACGGGTTCGCGTTTGATCCGCAGCACAATGAGCGCAGCGTTATCGGGCACGCCGAGTTTCGCCAGGGTGGCACTCTCGTCGAGCACCTTGGCGCCGCGGAACTTCACCTCGAACGCCGCCCCATCGGGCGTGCGGCCGGTCGTCGTGGCCAACGCCTCGTACTTCACGCGCTCGACCGTCCACTCGGGCTCTGCCGCCAGCTCCACGTTGTCCCACACCTCGGGGACGGAGACCCGGATCTTCATGCGTGCTCCTCGACCATCGGGAGTGTGGAGAAGAAGCGACCGATCATCTGGTCGAACAGCAGGGTCGACGCGCGCACCCGCGTGCCGCCCGACACCTCGAACACGGCGAGCGCTAACTCCTCGCCACCCTGCCCACGGAACACCGCGTACCGCGGACCTTCTTTCTCGAGAAACGCCGCACTGTGCGGAGCGCGCTCGGCAAAGAACGATTTCGCCCGCTCCAACACGTCCGCCGGCTGCAGTGATGTCAGTGTCTCGTGTGTCATGGGTCCTCTTCTAGAGTTCCTCTCGAATCACCCGCTCGATTTCCGAGTTCGGTACGGCCGAGGCACCGGCTTCCTTCGCCCCACGAAGCTCATCGGCCTTGAGATGCGAGCCGAACGCCACAACGCGCGCGCCGGCGGCCACCAGCCGCTCGATGCGCGACACGGCATTCGGCGTGCCCAGCTCGATCACCGCCACCGGGGCGGAGCCGCACAGGCTCACGGTATACCCCGACTGCTCGAGCGCGGCACTCAACTTCGCCCGGAAGAACAGATCCTTGGTCACCAGCAGCGCCTTGCGATCGGCCATCACGCCAGCTGCTTCTCCAATCGCTCCGTCACGTACGCAAACGTGAGTGGCTCCCTGGTCACTTCCACCGCCAACTTGTCTGCGGGGTCTCGCTGTCCGCGTTGCATGAGATCCTGAACCACGGCACCGGCCTTGGGGTTCCGGTACCAGTCCTCGTCGCACTCCTCGGTCAACGTCGTGGCGACCGCCGCCTCGAACTGCCACGCCCGGAGATACCGCGCCGCGTAGAACGCCGGATCGACGTCCAGCAGGAAATCGTCCTTGGGATAGCGAAACAGCGTCGCGGCTCCGAGCAGCCCGGCATATCTCGACGCCATGGACGTGAAGTCGCTGCGGTGCAGCTCCAGCTCGTAGTTGAGCTTGGCAGCGTAGCGCCGCGCCATGAACAGCTCCGCCACCGCCAGCTCGAACGCCAGCTCGCCGGCCTCCTTGTCGGAGAGATCGGTGTACCGACTCAGCCAGTGATCGTTGACGGTCAAGTGGTCCCACAGCATGGCGAAGCCTTCGGTCACCGAGGCGTCGCCCAGCCAGCGGGCCTCGAACGGCAGCCCGGTCTCCACTGACGCAAAGTGCATCGCGTGCCCCAGCTCGTGCCAGAACGTTCGGTAGTCGCTGTGCCCTCCTCGCGGGCGGAGCACGAGGTAGACCTCTTGGGGCACCTGCACCGGGACACAGAACGCGCGCGGCTGCTTCCCTTCCCGCTCCTCGGTGTCGAACCGCACGCGCCCGCTCACCGTGTGATCCAACCCCATCTCGGCCATCTGCCTCGCCGCGGTCTCGACCAACCGCTCGGACGGAAACGCGTGATCGAATCGATCGGCGCGGAACAACCAGCCAGCGTCCGCACGCTGCAACCGCCCCAGTTCCAATCCCAACCTCCGCTTGGCCATCTGCTCGAGGCAGTCCTCATACATGTCGGCCGTGCGGTCAAGAAAGAGCGTGCAGGAGACCCCTAGCTCGTCCAGGTCGATGCCGGACAGCCGGCTCAGGGCATCCACGTACTGGCCCATGCTCAGCTCCTCCACCATGGAGTGCTCGAGCTGGAAGCGCTGCATCCGGATTTCATTGAGCCCCGCCGCACCGGTCTTGGCGCGCGAGATGTCGAGCGCTCGGCGGTAGTCACGATCGGGGGAGTTGGACAGCTCGATGGGGGCGCGGAGATACGAGACCTTGTCTCCGTTGACCTCGACCTCTGCCTGCTGCTCCCACACGAGCTGCCGTTCCTCGGCCGGGGCGACGGCACGTCCGACCCGCACATCGACGATCCACTCCAAGAGCGGCAGCGACCCACTCGCCTGCGCGAGTGCCAGCGCCTCATCGCTCGCGATGAACGGGTGACGGTCGTAGATGTCCTGGAACTCGGGATCACTCTTGAGGCCGGAGCCGGTGACGTAGTACTCACGCCCCAGCTCCTCGTGCATGCCCTCGCCGTCGGCGATGAGACGGTCGAGCGTCACGATGACAGGCCGTCTCCTATGAAGGCCGCGACCTTGTCCGTGCTCACACGCTCCTGCTCAAGTGTGTCACGGTCGCGGACGGTCACGGTCTGATCCTCTAGCGTCTGGCCGTCCACCGTGATGCCGAACGGTGTGCCGATCTCGTCCTGGCGGCGGTACCGGCGGCCGATGGCACCGCCTTCGTCATAGAACGTCGGGAACTTGCGCCGCAGATCGTCATAGATGTTCCGCGCCACTTCGGGCATGCCGTCCTTCTTGACCAGTGGGAACACGGCGGCCTTGATGGGCGCCAGGTCGGGCTGAAACTTGAGCACCACCCGCTTGTCGCCCGACACCTCTTCCTCGCGGTACGCGTCCACCAGGACGACCAAGGCCAGGCGGTCGGCGCCGAGTGACGTCTCGATGATGTAGGGGATGTACCGCTCGTTGTTCACCGTATCCACGTACTCGAGCTTCTTGCCCGAGTGCTCCTGGTGACGCGAGAGATCGAAGTCCGTGCGGTTGTGCACGCCCTCGAACTCCTTCCACCCGAAGGGGAACTCGTACTCGATGTCGTAGGCTTTCTTGGCGTAGTGCGCCAGCTCGTCGTCTGCGTGCTCGTGGAACCGGAGTTTATCGGGATTGATGCCCAAGCTCTGATGCCACGCCATGCGGTCGGCCTTCCACTCCTCGAACCAGCGGTCGTCGTCGCCCGGCTTCACGAAAAACTGCATCTCCATCTGCTCGAACTCACGCGTGCGGAAGATGAAGTTGCCTGGTGTGATCTCGTTGCGGAACGCCTTGCCGATCTGCGCGATGCCGAACGGCACCTTCTGGCGGGACGCCTGCATCACGTTCAGGTAGTTGACGTAGATCCCCTGCGCCGTCTCGGGGCGGAGGTACACGACAGCCGCGTCGTCTTCGACCGGGCCCATGAACGTCTTGAACATCAAGTTGAACATGCGGGGCTCGGTGAGCGTCCCCTTATTGCCGCACACCGGGCACTGCGCTTCGGGCGTGCCGGGTTCCCCCTTGATCCGCTCGTCGTCCCCGCGGAACCGGTTCTTGCACACCTTGCAGTCCACCAGCGGGTCGGTGAACCCGGAGACGTGGCCGGACGCCTCCCACACCTTGGAGTCCATGAGGATGGCCGCGTCCACGCCCTCGATGTCGCTTCGCTCGTGGACCATGGAGCGCCACCAGCGCTCCTTGAGATTCTTCTTGAGTTCCACGCCAAGTGGGCCGTAGTCCCACACCGATCCGAGCCCGCCGTAGATCTCGGAGGATTGGAAAACAAAGCCCCGGCGCTTCGCGAGGGACACGAGCTTGTCCATTGATCCGGTATCGGCCATTGCAGTCGCGACAGTCGTTGTCAGGATTTGAGGGTGTCAACGTGGAAGTATAGACGCGCCCTAGAGCGGCAGCAACCAAGGGGCACCTCCCCTACACCTTGATGATCTGCCGCCTTCTGGTACCCACGCTCACGAAGGCGACCGGAGTGGCCAGCTCGTCCTGAATCCGGTCCACGTACGCCCGCGCGGCGGCGGGCAGGTCCGACAGCTGCCGCGCCTCGGTGGTTGGTGCACACCAACCCGGCATCACATCGTACTCGGGCTCGATGCGATTCAGCCGGTAGCTGTCTCCCGGGATTTCGTCCAGTTCCTCACCGTCGCAGCGGTACCCCGTGCACACAGGGATCTCCTCTATCTCGTCGAGCACGTCGAGCTTGGTGATGGCCAAATCGGTAACACCGTTCACCCGGATCGCGTACCGCGTCACCGCCGCATCGAACCAGCCGCACCGGCGCGGCCGGCCGGTGGTGGCGCCGAACTCACCGCCCAGGGCGCGGAGGCGCTCGCCGGTCTCGCCCAGCTCCTCGGTGGGTAGCGGGCCGTTTCCCACACGCGTCGTGTACGCCTTCACCACGCCGAGCACCGCGTCGAGCCTGGTGGGCCCGATCCCGGTCCCTATCGCCGCGCCACCAGCCGTCGTACTGGAGCACGTAACGAACGGATACGTGCCGTGATCGACGTCGAGCAACGCGCCCTGCGCGCCCTCGAGCAGTACGCACTTGCCATTCTTGAGCGCGTCGTGAATCACGCGACCACTGTCCACCACCATCGGGAGCATGACGGGAGCGATCTGCTCCAGCAGTGTCGCGTGAGCGTCGCCATCAGCCAATTCCTCGGAGCCCCACAAGGTCAACAGCTCGTTGACCCGCTCGACGCGTTTGCGGATCGTCTCCGCCAAACCCTGGAGATCCCGCAGTTCTCCCACCCGGATGCCACGCCGGCCCACCTTGTCCTCGTACGCCGGACCGATGCCTCGGCCCGTCGTGCCGATCTTCTGGCTGCGCTCGGCAGCCTTCTCCAGCATCTTGTGGTACGGCAGAATGAGATGGGTCCGGTCGGAAACCTTGAGCCTTCCCCCAACCGCAATGCCTCGCTCCTCAAGCCCACGGATCTCCTCGAAGAACGTCTCGGGCTCGAGTACCACGCCGTTGCCGATCACGCACGTGGAATTCGGATGGAGAATCCCGGATGGGATCTGATGGAGGATGTACTGCTCCTCACCGATCGTCACCGTGTGACCGGCGTTGGCACCCCCCTGGTAGCGAACCACGAAGTCCGCCTGCTCGGACATCACATCGACGAGCTTGCCCTTCCCCTCATCACCCCACTGCGCACCCACGACAACCACACATCGACGGTCAGGACCGAACATGTCTCTCACTCCGGTTATGGCACAAAAAAACGCCCTGCGGGGGTCCCGCCGGGCATCCTCTGAGGGAAGCTATGGGGCGGGTACAGCCCCGTCAATAAGCGCTCGCCGGACCGCGGCGGCCACCGCATGGCCGGCCACGACCGCCGCACGAACGTCGACGCGGTCGGCCGCGTCACGCGCGGTGTGCACGACGCCGAGCGTGCTCCAGTTTCCTCTGCTCACCGTCACGCCCGGCATGCCGCCTTTGGCGAGCACGACACCGTCCACCAGTATTCCCGGTGGGAGACTGCCGACCTTGACCTCTTCACCTCGCTCCTCGAGCTCGGCGGCGATCGCAGCCGACAACGCTCGTCGTGCGCCGGCCGGCGCTGTCGTCGAACCGCGCCCGCCGTGCATCGCGATCCGGTAGCGGCCGATGGAATCCACGCCGTCGAAGTTGACAAACGACGCGCTCGTTCCCACTGCTCCGATCCACACCCGCGCGCCCTCCATCCCCAGCTCCTCGGCGTCGGTGACCAGTACCCCGACGTCGGTCCGATCCGCGAGTTCGGATGCCGCCACGAGTGCCGCAATGATCCCCGTGGCGTTGTCGACCGCGCCTGGCGAGTCGTCGCGCGGTGCGCTCAAGGACATCGCCCCACCACCAACCAGGGCGAGCACAGTGACCGGAAGCGCCACCCACCACGGGAGCGGGCCGAACAGCCGGACGGCCAGAGCGCCGATCACGACGGCGCTTCCCAGGCCGAACGCGATCACTGCCATCACGCGTCCTCTGAGTGACAACCGCTGGCCCTTGCTGTCGAGGTGGGCCACCAGCCACACGGCCGGTTCGCCGCGGCGCGCCTCAAGGTTGACTGCTTCGACGGGCTCAGAACTGGTGGGCAGCTTCTTCGACGCCATGCCGAACGTGACGATTGCGATCAGGAGCATGCCGCTCAACCCCACGAAGCACACCGTCCATCCCGGAATCGGCAGCACGAAGAGTGGGTAGAGGATGAGCGCCAGCCATCCGATGCCGGCGCCGAGCACGCTCACAGCTGAGAGACGTACCGAACTGGTAACGAAATGCTGGCGCAGGACTGCGTAGCCCCACTCGCGCAAGTGGTGCTCGACGGTCGCCCGAACATCACCGAGTGATGCGGAGCCCGTGAGCCGCGGGACGGCGAGATCCCGGAACAGCCCGGGTGCCCAGGGAGGAACGGACTCAGGAATCGATGAGCTGCGCCTCAATCAGGAGTCTGCGCACCCGCTCTATTCCCTTGGTGCCGAGCCCTGGGATGGGCGCGCGGGGGAGACCGCCGACGAGCCCGACAGCATCCATCGCCGCCTTGATCCCCGGAATGCCGAGTTCACCCACGATGGTCTTGTGGAGCGGCGCGACGACTTCCTGGAGCGCGCCGGCCGCCGCCGTGTCACCTGCGGAGTAGAGACGCCCGATCTCGGCGGTCTGGTTGGCGGCGAAACACCCCACGGCCGCGATGGCGCCGGCCGCTCCCAACTCCAGCGCGGCGTAGTACAGCCCGCCCGGTCCGATGAGCATCGACCAATCGGGCGCGGCCTCGCGGAAGGCAACGAAGTTCTTGAGATCCCCCGCCGAGTCCTTCGCACCCCACACGTTCTCGTGCTTTGCCAACGCACCCACGAGTTCCACCGGCAGGGGCACGTGGGTATAGCGCGGGAAGTTGTACAGCACGATCGGAATCGGTGACTGGTCGGCAACTACCCGGAAGTGATCGGTGAGCGATGCCGTCGTGAGTACGGGGCCGTAATAGCTCGGAGCCCGGACGAGTGCCGCGTCCGCCCCCTCCTCCGCGGCGGAACGGCACGCAGCCACCGTTGCCCGGGTGGATTCCCTGCCGGCACCAGCGAGCAGCCACAGGTCGTCGGGCACGACGTCCCGCAGCCAGCCGACGACCTGGCAGAACTCTTCCTCGGACAACAACGACGCCTCTCCGGTCGAACCCGCGGCCACGATCCCGGATGCCCCTTGGTCGAGCATGGCCCGGGCGTTGTCACGTAGGGCTACTGGAGCAACTTCCCCGGTTGTCGCGTCGAACGGCGTCGTGATCGCTACGAGCAATCCGGTTGGTTTCCCCTTCATCATCCCTCCACGTCCGTCATGCCATCGGTGAGTCCGTCAGGCAGCTCGTCGCCGCTGTCTCCGCCGCGCGATTTCTTGTCTCCCTTGGGCTTCTTGGTTCTGACCTTGGACTTCCGCTTGAGCATCTGGAGCTTGAGTTCGAAGTCCGCTGGGTTGCTGGCCGCCGCCTTGGCCGTTTCGTACGTGACGGCTTCGTCTTCGACCAACTCCATGAGATGCTGATCGAACGTCTGCATGCCGTACTGGTCGCGTCCTTCTTCGATGTAGTCCTTGATCTCCGCGACCCGGTTCCGGTCGCGAATGAGGTCGCGGATCGTCGACGTGCAGATCATCACTTCCAGCGCAGCACACCGGCCAGACTCATCCGCCCGCGGGAGCAGGCGCTGGGAGATCACCGAATGGAGGGAATCCGCCAATCGGATCCGCGTGACCTCCTGCTCCTCGGAAGGAAACATCGAGACGACACGAGCCACTGTCGTCGTCGCATCCGGCGTATGCAGGGTAGAGATCAAGAGGTGCCCCGTCTCCGCCGCCTTCATGGCAATGCTCACCGTTTCGGCGTCCCGCATCTCGCCAATCAAGATCACGTCCGGGTCCTGCCGGAGCGCGGCCCGAAGGCCATGACGGAAGCTCTCGGTGTCGGGTCCGATTTCCCGCTGTGTCACCGAACTGCTGATATCACGGTGGAGGAACTCGATCGGGTTCTCCAACGTCACGATGTGCTTGTTGAGCGTCTGATTGATGTGGTTGATCAGCGCAGCCATGGTTGAACTCTTGCCGCTTCCGGTCACGCCGGTGACGAGCACCATCCCCCGCTCGGCCTCAGCCACCTTCGCTAGGACATCGGGGAGGCCCAACTTCTCGAACGTCGGCACCTCGAACGGGATCACTCGCATGACCACCATGAACGAAGAACGTTGCCGCAGGATGTTCACGCGGAAGCGTCCGATGCCCGGCGCGCCCCAGGAGCAGTCGTAGTCCCGGAGCTGTTCGATCCGTTTCCGGTCCTCTTCCACGGGGATCAGCTTGAGCGCGATCGCCTTGGTCTGCTCGGGGGTGAGACGCTGCTTGGTGAGTGGGAGGAGTTCCCCGTCGATCCGCGCGCGGAAGACGTCACCCGCCTTGATGTGCAGGTCGGATGCGCCACGCTCCACGGCCGCCTTGATGATGTTTTCCATGCGTTAGTAGCCGGCGTTCAGGTCAACGACGTTCTTGAGCCGCTTTCCGGCCCGATACCTCTCGATGTTCTCAACGACAAGTGCTGTCTCACGCTCCCAAAACCGTTCGCTCACACAGCTGACGTGAGGACTCACGAACACACGCGGATGGACCCAGAATGGATGGTCCGCACGCAGCGGCTCGTCGGCGAACACGTCGAGCATGCAACCCGCTACACACCCCGTTTCCAATGCTGCGAGCAGTGCATCCTCGTCCACCAGGGCGCCGCGGGACACGTTGATAACGTACGCCCCCTCGGGGAGCGCCGCGAGCACTTGGGCATTCACGAGGTGTCTGGTCTCGGGCGTGTGCGGTACCGCAATGACGAGAAAGTCACTGGTACTGGCGAGTTGAAGCATGTCCCCCGCCCCACCAACCCACTCCACTCCAGCGGGCGGGCGCCGCATCGGTCGTCGATCGATGCCTCGCACCCTCATGCCGAGAGCCTTGCAGCGCCGCGCGACCGCCTTCCCGATACCACCCAACCCAACGATGCCCACAGTCAGGCTCGAGAGTTCCCGGAGCGTGGTGGTGCCGTCGGTGAACACGTTCTTGGCCCAGCGTCGCTCCCGTTGGGCAGCCGCAGCCATGTGTAAACCTCGGGCACAGAAGGCCACCGCGGCCACGACCCAGTCAGCCATCGGTTCGGCGTGGAGGCCCTTCGAGTTCGTGAGGACCGCTCCGGAAGCTCGTAGTTCTTTCGAGATGCTGGCACCCACACCGGCGGCTCCGCTGTGCGCCCACTCGAGCGCCTCGCCTGCCGCCTCGACCACCTGAGGGGCTACGCCCCACCCCATGTACACCTCAGCACCAGACGCGGCATCCACGGCCTCGCGAGACGGAGCGGCACCGTCGCCGTCACTCATGCTCGGCGCTTCGACACGAATGAGTTCCCAACCTCGGCCGAGTGCACGGCGGATCGTCGCGACCGACACGTCCGGGATCTGCCACACCGCACGCGTAGACGCGAGATCAACCACCGCTCGTCTCACGGTCAATGGATGTGGTGGCGGCTAGGCAGGAAGGAGCCCCATGCGTTCCCGCACACCCTGCATGGTCTCGCGTGCGACCTCCCGCGCCTTGGCAGCGCCCGCTTCGAGGATCTCGGTCAGTTCGCCGGGGTTCGCCCGCAACTCGGCCGCGCGCTCGCGAATCGGTGCGAAGGTGGCCGCGACGTTGTCCGCCAACACCCGCTTGCAGTCGATGCACCCCCACCCTGCCGAGCGGCACTTCTCCGCCACCTCGGCGACCGTCTCGTCGGTCGAGAAGTGTTGATGCAGGCTGTAGAGGTTGCACACCTCGGGGTTCCCAGGGTCCGTCTTCCTCACCCGGGCAGGATCGGTGACGGCGGGCCGCAGGTGCTGCCAGATCTGCTCCGTGTCTTCCAGAATCCCGATGGTGTTCCCCAGACTCTTGGACATCTTCGCTTGCCCGTCCAGCCCCACGATGCGCCCGGCTTGTGTGAGCTTGGCGTCGGGCTCCGGGAAGAACCCCGCCCCGTAGCGCGCGTTCCACTTGCGCGCGACCTCCCGCATCAGCTCGATGTGCTGCACCTGATCCTCGCCGACCGGCACGGCGTCGGCCTTGTACAGCAGCACGTCGGCGGCCTGGAGCACGGGGTAGTTGAGCAGGCCGGCCAGCACGCTTTCTTGCCGCTGGGACTTATCTTTGAACTGTGTCATGCGCTCGAGTTCGCCGAGCGGGGTTACCGTTGTGAAAACCCAGCCCAGCTCGGTGTGCTCGGCCACGTGGGATTGCACAAACAACACGCACTTCTCGGGATCGATGCCCGATGCGATGAGGCCCACGGCCATGTCGAGGGTACGGTCCCGGAGTTCCTGGACCTCGTAGTCCTGGGTGATGGCGTGGTAGTCGACGATGCAGAAGAAGCACTCGTACTGGTCCTGGAGCTGAACCCAATTACGGACCGCTCCGAGGTAGTTTCCGATGTGCAATTCGCCCGAAGGTTGGATACCAGAGAATACACGCATCCGCGCAAGCTAGAGAGGGCGTAGGGGGACCGCAAGGTGAGTGATTACCAGGACTTACTGCATTTGGCTGAGCGGGCGGCACGCCGCGCCGCCGAGCACGTTCGCTCGGTCGAGCGGCCCGCCGCATCGGGCTGGCAGCTCAAGGGCAAGAGCGATTTCGTGACACGCGTCGACCTAGAGACCGAGGAGATCATCAGCGAGATCCTCAGTGCTGGGGCCCCCGGTTCGACGGTGATGGGTGAGGAGCTGAGCCCGGAGATCCGCGAGGCCGACGTGCTGTGGGTGGTAGACCCGGTGGACGGCACCACCAACTTCCTACACGACTACCCGGCTGTGGGGGTGAGCATTGGGGCGCTGGTGAACGGCGAGCCCGCGGTCGGCGTGGTCGCCGACGTCACACGTGGCGAGATGTACCACGCGGTGAAGGGTGGCGGCGCGTGGCACGGCGAGCGCCGGCTCGAGGTCTCCAGCGTCGAGGACCCAGCCAACGCCTTGATCGGCACCGGGTACCCCTTCAAGCATCCCGACCTCTTACCGGCCTACCTGCGTCAGTTCACCGAGATCCTGACCAGCACGAGCGGCATCCGGCGCGCCGGAGCCGCCTCACTCGACTTCGTGGACATCGCACTGGGTCGGTTCGACGGCTTCTGGGAGCTGTACCTGGCACCGTGGGACGTCGCGGCGGGTGCCCTGATCGTGCGGGAGGCCGGCGGCCGGGTGACCGACCTGGACTGGAGCCGCGAGACCCTGCGCCACGGGGCGTTCGTGGCAGGAAACCCGGCAATCCACACGTGGCTGATGGGGGTGGTGGGGAAGTAGGGCCAGTTCTCACCGTGCAGAAGCCAATTCTCTAGGTGAAGAAGCCACTTCTCGGTTAGAAGAAGGTCATTCTCGGTGGGAAGAAGCTCATTCTCTATGAGAAGAAGCTTCTGCAGGGTGAGAAGAAGCTCACTCTCGATGGGAAGAAGCTTCCGCAGGGTGAGAAGAAGCTCATTCTCGACGAGAAGAAGCTTCTGCAGGGTGCCAATTCGGCGGATCCAGCAGGTTGCCGCCGAGTGTGGGGGAGGCTCAGGTCGCTGCTGAGACAGGTACTCCGGTGAGGATGCGTGGGCCGTCCTTCTCGATCACGACCGTGTGCTCGAAGTGCGCGGAAAGCGAGTCGTCGGCGGTCACCACGGTCCACTTGTCGTCCAGCGTGCGGATCTCGGGGCGCCCCATGTTGATCATGGGCTCGATAGCCAGCGTCATGCCCGGCACCAGCCTGGGCCCGCGCTTGGGCTTGCCGTAGTTGGGAACCTGCGGCTCCTCGTGGAAGCTGCTGCCGATCCCGTGACCGACCAGCTCGCGCACCACGGAATACTCTGCTCCTTCGGCCACCGTCTGGACGGCATGGCCGATGTCACCCACGTGGTTCCCGACGGTCGCCACCTCGATCCCAGCCCTCAGCGCCTCCTGGGTGACATCCAGCAGCTGCCGGACGTCCTCACCAACCGATCCCACTGCAGTTGTCCGCGCGGAATCCGCATGCAGGCCATCGAGATGGACCCCGCAGTCGATGCTGATGATGTCCCCGTCTTCCAGCACATGCTCGGACGACGGGATACCGTGCACGATCTCGTTGTTGATCGAGGTACAGAGCGTGGCTGGAAAGTCGTACAGGCCCTTGAAGGACGGCACGGCACCCGGATGGCTCCGGATGAAGTCCTCCGCGACCTCGTCGAGATCTGCCGTGGTCACACCCGGCTCCACTCGACTCACGACCAACGCCAAGGTCTCGGCCAAAATACGGCCGGCCTGGGCCATGGTCTCGATCTCACGGATGGACTTGATGGTTATCATGACGGCTGACGACTGAAGACTGAGAACCGAGAACTGGGGACGCGCCGTCCCCAGTTCTCTCTACATGTGCTTCCCGCGCCGACCCCTGAACTTCACGCGACCCTGCTTCATGAAGTCATCGTAGTGACGGAGGTGCAGGTGCTGCTGCACCTGGATCCATGTATCGAGCGCCACACCGACCACGATCAGCAAGGCCGTACCGCCGAACCGGAATGGCACGTTGAACCAATCGAACACGAAGAACGGCAACAGCGCGATGGCTGTGAGGAACATCGACCCGGGCAACGTTACTCGTGTCAGCACGTCGTCGATGTAGTCGGCCGTTGCGGCACCGGGCTTCACACCGGGAATGAACCCGCCCTGCTTCTTCAAGTTCTCGGCAATGTCGAGCGGATTGAAGATGATGGACGTGTAGAAGTAGGTGAAGAAGACAATCAGCAGTCCGTAGCTGATGTAGTAGACGGGGGTTCCCGGCTGGAACGCTTCCGACATCGCCCTCAGCGCCGGCAGGTTGCTGAACGTCGCAATGGTGCCCGGCACGATGATGATCGACTGCGCGAAGATGATGGGCATCACGCCGGCCGAGTTGATGCGGATCGGGATGAAGGTCTTTTGGCCTTCGCGGATCCGCCCTCTGCCCATGACTTTCCTGGGAATCTGGATCGGAATCCGTCGCGCGGCGACGGTGATGGCAATGACGCCAGCGATCACCGCAAGCATGCCGGCAAGCAGCACGACCAGCGCCTGGATGCTAATGACGCCCGTCTGCAGGAAGGAGAGCGTCAGGAAGAACCCTGGCAGGAAGCCCTCCATGATCGAGAAGAAGATCATGAGGCTCATGCCGTTGCCAATCCCGCGCTCGGTGATCCGCTCACCGAGCCACATGATGAATACGGCACCAGTGGTGAGCGTGAGTATGGTCACCAACCGGAAGCCCATGCCCGGATTCGGTACGGCGCCCTGGCCTTCGGCGAAGATGGCGAAGCCGTAGGCCTGGAACGTGGCGAGGATCACGGTGGCATAGCGCGTCCACTGTGTGATCTTCTTCCGCCCTTCCTCCTCCTTCTGCAGCTTGTCGACCATCGGGAATACGGCGCCGGCAAGCTGGAACATGATGGAGGCCGAGATGTAGGGCATGATCCCGAGGGCCAGCACGGTGGCTCTGGAGAGCCCGCCGCCCACAAACATGTCGTACATCCCGAAGAACGTTCCGGCGCCCTGATTCCGGATGAAATCGGCGAGCACCTGAACGTTGACGCCCGGCGTGGCGATGTGTGCACCAGCCCGGTAGATGGCCAGGCACATCAATGTGAAGAGGAGCTTTTCTTTGAGCTCCGGAACGGCAAAGAGGTTGGGGATGCGTGGCGCGGTCATATGTCTACGCCTCGATCCGCCCGCCCGCCTGCTCGATCTTCTCCTGTGCGGTCTTCGACACCGTACACCCCTCCACGACGTATGCCCGAGTTGCCTGTCCCATGCCGAGGATCTTGACCGGATCGTTCACCTTGCGGACCAGTCCCACCTCCGCCAATGTCGCCGGTGTGACCGCTTCCGCAGGGAGCTTCTCGAGATCGCGGAGGTTCACGACCTGCGCCGGTACGCGGAACGGATTCGTGAAGCCGCGCTTGGGCACGCGTCGGATCAGCGGCATCTGGCCACCCTCGAAGCCCGGCCGGACGTTGCCGCCGGCACGCGAGCGCTGGCCCTTGTGCCCGCGGCCAGCCGTCTTGCCGAGACCGGATCCGGTTCCGCGACCCTTCCGCTTGGGCTCCTTGTGAGCGCCCTCGGGTGCCGGAAGGTTGTGAAGTCCCAACTGCTCCTTCTTCGCCATCACGCCTCCTCAGGGGTCACGCGAACGAGGTGGCGAACCTTGAACAGCATACCGCGCACCGACGGGTTGTCCGGGAGCACCACTTCGTCCTGATGGTGCTTGATCCCCAGTGCCCGAAGGGTACGGCGGTAGACTTTCGCATGACCGATGCCTGACCGCACTTGCCGAACCCGGACCTTGCCCGTGCCGGCAGTCGCAGTCCTCTGTGTCACCTTGGCGGTCTTCGTTGCCTTCGTCGTCTTCGTTGACTTGGCGGCCTTGGCCTTCTTCGTCGTTTTGGCTGCCTTCGTCGCCTTTGTCGTCTTTGTCGTCTTTGTCGTCTTCTTCGCCGCCTTCGTCCCCTTGGCAGCTTTACTCGTCTTCGTCGACTTCGTGGCCTTCTTTGCCGCCTTTTCCTTCTCAGCCATTGACGGCCTCCTGGCGCGGCTTGTAGTCCACCTGGGATGGATCCGTACCCCGCTGTCTCAGGACTTCCTTGAGCGTGATCAAGCTGGCCAGACCGTTCATCGTCGCCCACACCATGTTCAGCGGGTTGGCGGACCCGTGCGACTTGGTGAGGATGTCGGTGATCCCGGCGCATTCGAGGACGGACCGTACTGGCCCTCCAGCAATGATGCCGGTACCGGACGACGCAGGCTTGAGCATGACGCGTCCGGCTCCGTGTCGGCCGATGATCTCGTGCGGAATAGTCGTGCCCTCGCGCGAAACGTCACGCATGTCCCGGCGGGCCGCTTCGACCGCCTTACGCACGGCCTCCGCGACCTCGTTGGCCTTCCCAGTGCCGACGCCCACTTTCCCGTTGCCGTCACCGACAGCCGCCAAGGCATTGAAAGAGAAGCGCCGGCCGCCTTTGACGACCTTCGCCACACGACTGATGTTGATCACGTTCTCGATCAGGTCGGACTCTCGGTCGCGATCTCGATCGCGACGTGGTCCTCGGTCTCGTTCATGCGCCATCGTGCTAGAACTCCAGTCCGCTGTCTCGTGCCCCGTCGGCAACGGCCTTGACCCGTCCGTGGAACGGATAGCCACCGCGATCGAACACGACACTGCTGATGCCCTGCGCTTTCGCGCGCTGTGCGATCAGTTTTCCGACGCCAACGGCCTGGCCAATCTTACCCTTGCCAGCCGCCTCGAAATCCTTCTGCAGGTCGCTCGCGGCCAGGATGGTCGCGCCGCAGCCGTCGTCCACGAGCTGTGCATACGTATGCTTGAGGGACCGGAACACCACGAGACGTGGCCGTTCCGCCGTCCCAATCACCTTCTTGCGCAACCGAAGGTGACGACGCACACGCCGTTGTTCTCGGGTCTTCGGCCTGCTCGTCATTCTCATTCCTAACCTCCAGTCTTTCCGGCCTTGCGGCGCACGTGCTCACCCACGTACCGGATCCCCTTCCCCTTATAGGGCTCGGGGGGACGCACGTGTCTGAGTTCGGCAGCCACCTGGCCGACCTTCTCCTTGTCGATCCCCTCCACCTTCACGAGTGTGGGGGTCTCGACAACGATCGTGATGCCGGCCGGAGCCGTGTACTCCACAGGGTGCGAATACCCCACGACCAGTCGAATCCCTTTGGGGAGCGACTCGGCCTTGTATCCAACGCCCTGGATCTCCAGCTTCTTCTCGAACCCGGCGCTCACACCGTCGACCATGTTGGCCACCAGTGAGCGGGTGAGACCGTGCAGCGCCCGGTGCCGACTCGAGTCGGTCGGTCGCTGGACATTCACCTGACCGTCATCGAGCGTCACCGTCATCTCTGCCGGCACCGTGCGGTGTAGTTCGCCCTTCGGGCCTTTCACGGTGACATCGTGACCATCCACGTTCACCGTCACGCCCTTGGGGACGACCACCGGCTTCCTCCCGATCCGTGACATCGCTCCCCCTTACCAGAGCACCGCGACCAGCTCGCCACCAACGCGCGCGCGGCGGGCGTCCCGGTCACTCATCAGGCCTTTGGGAGTCGAGAGAATCGCCATGCCGAGTCCGTTCTTGACTCGGGGAATCTCCCGCGCGTTCACGTACCGGCGAAGTCCAGGCTTGGACACGCGCTGCAGCTCGTGAATCACCGGCGACTCTCCGTCGTACTTCAGGAAGAGCCGCAGCAGCCCAAACCGTCCATCGTCGATGACCGCGAAGTCCTGGATGTAACGGTTCTCGCGCAGTAGACGCGCAATCTCGGTCTTGAGTTTCGAAACCGGCATGTCTACCCGACGGTGACCCGCCTGACAGCCATTCCGGATACGGGTCAGCATATCTGAGACCGGATCGATCATCTCACCAACTCGCCTTCCGCACACCGGGGATCTCGCCCCGGAGTGCCTGTTCACGGAAGCAAATGCGACAAATCCCGAACTTGCGGATGTGGGCACGTGGCCGCCCACACCGCTGACAGCGGCGGTAGGCACGCACGGCGTACTTGGGCTTCCGCTTCGCCTTCTCTACGAGACACTTCTTAGCCATCCAGCTGCGTCCCCCTTTAACCGATCTGCACTGGAGTCTCACCCCGGAACGGCATACCCATTTCCCGGAGCAAGGCCAGTCCAACGTCGTCACGATCGGCCGTCGTGACGAACGTGATGTCCATTCCGTGAATCTTCTCGACCTTGTCGTAGTCGATCTCTTGAAAGACCATCTGTTCCTTGATGCCCACCGTGTAGTTCCCACGCCCGTCGAACGAGCTCGAGGGGAACCCACGGAAGTCCCTGATCCTCGGGACCGTCACATTGATGAAACGGTCGAGGAACTCGTACATCTGCGCTCCACGCAACGTGACGCGCACGCCGATCGGCATGCCCTCACGCAGCGAGAAGTTGGAGATCGCCTTCTTGGCCCGCGTGATGACCGGCCGCTGTCCCGTGATCGCCCCAAGCTCCTCGACGACCGTGTCCAGGAGCTTCGAGTTCTTCCGTGCCTCACCGAGGCCGACATTCAGCACGATCTTCTCGATGCGGGGCACCTGGTGCGGGTTCTTGAAGCTGAACTCTTCGGTCAGCTTCGGACCCACGCGGTCCCGGTAATACGCCCGCAATCGGGGCGGCGGCGGTGGCGGCAGGGGTTCGCCCTGCTTCTTCGCCGCGTCTCTCTTCTTTGATTTCTCCGCCATGTTCCTTGTCCTACCGGCTCCTGGGGATCGGCTGACCAGACTTCACGCTCAGCCGTTCCACCGTTCCGTCTTTGTCCTTCCGCCGCCGCACGCGCGTCGGATCACCCGATTTGGGATCCAACAGCATCACGTTCGACACGTCGATCGGCGCCGGGAACTTGATGATGCCACCTTCTTCGTTCTGGGTGGCCTTTTTGTGCTTGGTCACCACATTCACACCATCGACGACGATGCGCCCGATCTTGGGCAGGACACGGATCACCGCACCTTCGGCACCTTTGTCCTCCCCGCGGATCACACGCACCCGGTCGCCTTTCGTGATGTGCATCTTCTGGCGCACCGGCTTGGTCCCCGGCTTCCGCCTCGACTTCTTGTACACGAGCCGTTTCATCTACAGCACCTCCGGCGCGAGCGAGACGATCTTCATGAATCGCTTCTCGCGCAGCTCACGCCCCACCGGCCCGAATATACGGGTCGCGCGGGGCTCGCGGGCGTCGTTGATGAGTACGGCTGCGTTCTCATCGAAACGGATATAGCTGCCGTCACGCCGCCGAGTTTCCTTCGCCGTCCGCACGATCACGGCCTTGGCGACTTCGCCACGCTTCACCTGGCTGTTCGGCAGGGCGTCTTTGATCGCCACGACCACGATGTCGCCCATCCCGGCGTATCGCCGTTTGGACCCCCCGAGCACGCGGATCACCAACGCCTTCCGCGCCCCCGAATTGTCCGCGATCCTGACAACCGATTCCTGTTGTACCACTGCCGCCTCACTTACTCCGCACGTGAGATGATCTCTGCCACACGCCACCGCTTGAGCTTCGACAGCGGTCGCGTCTCCACGATCCGTACCGTGTCGCCCACGGCCGCACCCTGCTCGTTGTGGGCGTGCACGGACTTGGTTCGCTTCATCCGTTTGCCATACAGCGGATGGGCGAACTGCCTCGTCAGCTGGACCACAGCAGTCTTCGCCATCTTGTTGCTGACGACCACTCCGGTTCGGCCCTTCCGGCGCCCACGGGCCTCAGTTTCTTGACTCATGCCTGCTTCCTCTCGCGCAGCACCGTTTCGATACGCGCAATGTTTCGGCGAAGGATCCGGAACTGACTCGGATTGTCGATTGCCTCCGTCGCCGACCGGAACTTCAGGCGGAACCTCGCCTCCTTGAGCTTGGTCAGCTCTTCGGCGAGCTCTTCCTCTGTGAGCTCCCGCAGCTGCCCCGCTCTCAGCGGGATCCGCTCAGCGTCCTTCAGTGCCATTGCTAGCCGTCCTCACGCGAAAGGACCCGGGTCTTGACCGGCAACTTGGCCGCGGCGTGTTTGAACGCCTCGCGGGCAACTTCCTCGGAGACCCCCTCGACTTCGAACATCACTCGACCCTGCTTGACGACAGCGACCCACCCCTCAGGATTCCCCTTCCCCTTACCCATGCGGGTCTCCGCAGGCTTCTTCGTGATCGGCTTGTCGGGAAAAATCCGAATCCAGATCTTCCCGCCGCGTTTCATGACGCGGGTCATCGCCACACGAGCGGCCTCGATCTGCCGGCTGGAAATCCAGGCCGGGTCGAGCGACATCAGGCCGTAGTGACCGAACGCCACGGTATTCCCGCGTGTGGCGTGGCCCCGGTTGCGGCCCTTCATCTGCTTGCGATACTTGACTCGCTTCGGCGCTAGCATCGGTTACGCCCCCGTGCTGTAGGTCTTGCCGCGCCGATCATCGACGACCTCGCCCTTGAAGATCCACACCTTCACGCCGATGGCACCGTACGTCGTCTTCGCGGTGGACACACCGTAGTCGACGTCGGCCCGGAGCGTGTGCAGGGGCACGCGGCCTTCGTGGTAGCCCTCCGATCGGGCGATCTCGGCGCCGCCGAGCCGTCCCGAAGTCCTGATCTTGATGCCCTGCGCGCCCATACGTATCGCGTTCTGTACGGCGCGCTTCATGGCGCGGCGGAACGAGACCCGCTGGACCAACTGGTGGGCGACGTTATCGGACACCAACTGGGCGTCAAGTTCGGGACGCTTGATCTCCTCCACGTTGATCCCGACCTCATTGCCGGTCAGCTGTGCCAGCTCGTCACGGAGCTTGTCGACCTCGGCGCCGCGCTTTCCGATCACCACACCGGGGCGGCCGGTAAACACCGTGACCGTCACCTTGCCCGGTTTACGCTCGATGTGGACGTCTGCGACGGCAGCGTGAGCCAATCGCGTCTTCAAGTACTTCCGGATGAGCTCGTCCTCTTTGAGCAGCTCAGGGAAGTCACTGCCCGCGAACCAGCGGGAGCGCCACGGCTTGACGATGCCGAGCCGGAATCCGTATGGATGGGTTTTCTGCCCCACTACGCCTTCTCCTCTTTGGATCGGACATGGATCTCGACGTGACTCGTCCGCTTGCGGATCGGTGCAGCGCGCCCCATGGCTGCCGCCCGATACCGCCACAGCGTCGGACCGTCGTCCACGACCGCATGCGACACATAGAGCCGGTCAACGTCAAATGCTTCGTTGTTGCGCAGCGCATCCTGCTCCGCGTTGGCGACGGCCGATCGCAGCACCTTCTCGATCTGCTTGGCCGCACCCTTTTTGGAGAACTTCAGGTGCGCGTACGCCTCATTGACGTTCTTGCCGCGGATCTCGTCCATCACCAGCCGCATTTTGCGCGGTGACTGCCGAACCCACTTTTGAATCGCCCTCGCTGACATCTCACCACTCCCCGGGGCTAGGCCCCGGCTTTCTTGTCCGCGGCAAGCCTACCCGAGTGACCGCGGAAGAGACGGGTCGGCGCAAACTCACCCAGCTTGTGGCCGACCATGTTCTCGCTGACATACACCGGGATGAACTTGTTCCCGTTGTGCACCGCGATCGTGTGGCCGACGAACTCCGGCGTGATCGTGGAGCTGCGCGACCAGGTCTTGATGACCCGCTTGTCGTGGCCCGCGTTGAGCGCCTCGATCTTCTTCGAGAGCGACGCATCGACGTAGGGTCCCTTTTTGATGCTTCTCGCCATGGCTTACCGTTCCGTCCCTTACTTCGTTGCCTTGCCGCGCTTGCGACCGCGCAGGACCAACTTCGAGCTGTGCTTCTTCTTCTTTCGTGTCTTCTTGCCTTCGGCCTTGCCCCATGGACTGACCGGAGGCCGTCCGCCTGACGCCTTGCCTTCGCCGCCGCCGAGCGGGTGGTCAACCGGATTCATCGCCACACCGCGGACCTTGGGCCGGCGGCCGAGCCAACGGGTCTTTCCCGCCTTCCCGACGCTGGCCAGTTCGTGCTCGGCGTGACCGACTTGGCCGATGGTCGCCATGCACTCGGCTCGGATGAGACGCACTTCAGTGCTCCGGAGCTTGAGCGCCACGTGCTTGCCTTCCTTGGCAACCACCTGGGCACCGGTCCCGGCCGATCGACAGAGCTGTCCACCCTTCTTGGCCTTGAGCTCGATGCAATGCACGGTAGTGCCGAGTGGCATCTCGCTCAGCGGCAACGCATTACCGATCCGGATGTCGCTGCCAGAACCGGACACCACGGTGTCCCCGACCTTCAGGCCGCGGGCATGCAGGATGTACCGCTTCTCACCATCGGCATACACCAGAAGCGCAATCCGCGCCGTCCGGTTCGGGTCGTACTCGATCTCGGCCACACGGGCCGGAATGCCGAACTTGTTGCGCTTGAAGTCGATGATCCGGTAGCGCCGTTTGTGACCGCCCCCGCGATGCCGTGTCGTCACGTGCCCGCGGTTGTTGCGGCCGCCGCTCTTCTTGAGCGGAGCCACCAGCGACTTCTCCGGCGTCGACCGAGTAATCTCGTTGAAGTCGCTCACCGAGCGGAACCGTGTTCCTGGGCTCGTAGGACGGAACTTTCGAATAGCCATCAGCCTATCCCTCGAAGATCTCGATCTCGTCGCCCTCGGCGAGCCGGACGAACGCCTTCTTCCACTTTGGGCGTCTCCCGACGCTGCGCCCACGGGTGCGCCGTTTCGCCGGCTGCACCAGCGTTCGCACGTCGGTCACCGTGACGCCGAACAGCTCCTCGATCGCTGACTTGATCTCCCGTTTGGTCGCACGTGGGTCGGTCATGAACGTGTACTCCCGCAGGGATGCATACTGAGCGGAAGACTTTTCTGTCACGATCGGCCGCACGACCGTCTTATAGCGATCAGGCATCGGAACCACCCTTTCGCTTGGCCGTCTTCTTGGTTGCCTTCTTGGCGGTCTTCTTCTTAGCCGTCTTCTTCTTGGCCGTTGCCGCCTTCTTGGCGCGCTTCACGGGCTTCGCAGCCGCTCCCTCGACCTTCGCTCCACCCAGCGCCGATTCCTCTACCACAACCGCGTCACTCCACAACAGCTCGTAGGCCGACACGTCAGCGTACGGCATCACGTACACATCCTGGAGATTGCGGCCCGAGAGGTAGACGCTCGAGCGGGATCCCTCCGTGAGCACGAGCACCTTCTGGCCCTCGAGACCCAGCTTGGTCAGGATCTCGACCATTTGTCTGGTCTTCGGACTCTCGAACTCGAACTGCTCGATGACGTACAGCGCTCCTTCGCCGGCACGTGCGTTGAGCGCGGACTGCCGCGCCAGCCGCCGTACCTTGCGAGGGAGGTCCGTCCGATAGCTCCGCGGCTTGGGACCGAACACGATCCCACCACCTCTCCACTGCGGCGCTCGATTCGTTCCCTGGCGAGCGCGTCCCGTGCCCTTCTGTCTCCACGGCTTCCGGGTGCCGCCCGACACCTCAGCACGCGTCTTCGTCGAGGCCGTTCCCTGGCGCTGGTTGTTCTGGAACGCCCGAACCGCGTGGTACAAGACGGTCTCGTTGACCGTACCGTCGTATTCAGCCGGTAGCGCGTAGCTTCCCTTGGGCTCGGCCGCCGCCGTATAGAGCTGTGCCTCAAGCATAGCGGCCTCGGCTTCCCTGCTTCCGCAGCATCACGATGCCCTGCCGTGGGCCTGGGATCGATCCCCGGATGTACAGGAGATTCTGCTCCTCATCGACCCGGACGATGGACAATCCAAGCTCAGTGAACCGAACGTTGCCAGTCTGTCCCGGGAGCTTCTTGCCCTTGATGACGCGGGACGGGTCCGTACCCGGACCCATGCTTCCAGGCCCGCGGTAGCGCGTACTGCCGTGGGTCTTGGGCCCACCAGAAAACCCCCAGCGCTTCACCACACCCTGGAATCCCTTCCCCCGTGTCGTCCCAGTCACCTTCACCCTGTCACCTGGCTGGAAAATCGAGACCGTGACGACATCACCCAGCTGCGGTGCTTCGCTCTCACCTTCGGGCAGCGGGAAGTCCCGCAACACGCTCGGTGCGCTCTCGAGATTCGCCTTGGCAGCGTGCCCGGCAAGTGCCTTCGCCGTACGCTTCGCCTTCCGCGTGCCGAAGCCCAGCTGCACGGCGGCGGGTTGGCCCTCGACCACCTTCACCTGCACCACAGGGCAGGGGCCCGCCTCGATCACCGTGACGGGGAGCGCCTGCCCCTCGTCATCGAAGAACCGTGTCATGCCGAGCTTCCGGCCGATCAATCCATTCATGGCTATTCGACCTTGATTTCCACATCCACGCCCGCGGGCAGGTCGAGCTTCGTGAGCGCGTCGACCGTTTGTGTCCGTGAGTCCAGGATCTCGATCAGCCGCTTGTGAGTCTTCAACTCGAACTGTTCGCGGCTCTTCTTGTCCACATGGGGGCTCTTCAAGACCGTCCACCGCTGCGTCTTGGTCGGCAGCGGAATCGGGCCCGAAACCGACGCGCCGCTCTTCTGCACCGTGCGCACGATGTCGGCTGCGGCCTGGTCGAGCACCACGTGGTCGAAGGCTTTGAGTCGGATGCGAATTTGTCCGGCCATTACTTACTCCAGAATCTTCGTGACTACGCCGGCGCCGACCGTACGGCCGCCCTCACGAATCGCGAACCGCAATCCCTCTTCCATCGCAATCGGCGTGATCAACGTGATCGTCATCTTCGTGTTGTCGCCCGGCATCACCATCTCCACTCCACCCGGCAACTCCACCGAACCTGTCACATCCGTCGTCCGGAAATAGAACTGCGGACGATAACCCTTGAAAAACGGGGTGTGCCGACCGCCCTCATCCTTCGTCAGCACGTACACCTCACCCTCAAAGTGCGTGTGCGGCGTCACCGAACCCGGCTTCGCCACCACCATCCCCCGCTCAATCTCATCCTTGTCCACCCCGCGCAGCAGCAACCCCACGTTGTCCCCCGCCTGCCCATCATCCAGCAGCTTGCGGAACATCTCCACCCCGGTCACTACCGTCTTCTTGTCCGCCCCAAACCCCACCAACTCCATCTCCTCCTGCAACTTCACCTTGCCCCGCTCGATCCGGCCCGTCGCCACCGTCCCCCGCCCCGTGATCGAGAACACATCCTCCACCGGCATCAGGAACGGCTTGTCCACGTCCCGCTCCGGCACGGGGATGTAATGGTCCAAGGCCTCCAACAACTCGTCAATGCACTTCGTGTCGTCGGTGCCCGGCTCCCCATTCTCCAACGCCTTCAACGCCGACCCCATGATCACCGGAATCTCGTCGCCCGGAAACTCGTAGCTCGACAACAGCTCCCGGACCTCCAACTCCACCAACTCCAACAACTCCGGATCGTCCACCATGTCCACTTTGTTCAAAAACACGACGATGTACGGCACGTTGACCTGCCGCGCCAACAATACGTGCTCCCGCGTCTGGGGCATCGGGCCATCCGCCGCACTCACCACCAAGACCGCCCCGTCCATCTGCGCGGCTCCCGTGATCATGTTCTTCACATAGTCCGCGTGCCCCGGACAGTCCACATGCGCGTAATGCCGCTCTTCCGTCTGATACTCCAAGTGCGCCGTCGCGATCGTGATCCCCCGCTCCTTCTCCTCCGGCGCCTTGTCGATCTGATCAAACGGCACAAAATCCGCCATCCCGCGCTTGTTCTGCACCTCCGTGATCGCCGCCGTCAACGTCGTCTTCCCATGATCGACGTGCCCAATCGTCCCTACGTTCACGTGCGGCTTCGTCCGCTCAAACTTTGCCTTCGCCATGGCTCAGTTCCCTATGTGTAGTGCCCTATTTGGTGACTTCTTCGACTGTGCTCTTCGGCGCCGCGGCGTAGTGCGAGAACTGCATCGAGTACACGGCGCGCCCCTGACTCACTGACCGAAGTGTCGTCGAATACCCGAACATCTCGGCGAGTGGGACACTGGCGCCGATCACCTGCGCCTCGTCGCGTTGCAACATGCCGCCGATCTTGCCACGACGACTGTTCAAGTCGCCGATCACATCACCCATGTACTCCGAGGGGGTGACCACCTCAACATCCATAATGGGCTCGAGCAGCACCGGCTTGGCCTTCGAGACCGCTTCCTTGAGCGCCATGGACCCTGCGACCTTGAACGCCATCTCGTTCGAGTCCACATCGTGATAACTCCCATCCACCAGCTCGACTTTCACGTCGACCACTGGGTAGCCCGCGATCACACCGTTCTCGAGCGCTTCCTTGACTCCCTGCTCGACCGGGCCGATGTACTCCCGCGGGATGCTACCACCCACGATCTTGTCCTCGAAGACGAATCCCTGGCCCTGCTCGCTCGGCTCCACGTGAATCACGACGTGGCCGTACTGGCCGCGGCCACCGGTCTGGCGCACGAACTTCGCTTCGACGTACTCGGCGCGCTCGCGCACGGTCTCGCGGTAGGCGACCTGCGGTC